>WNFZ01001476.1_pt1 | contig 40960 bp, 38 predicted proteins | sample 5400081 | NCBI WGS metagenome assembly WNFZ01 (sample SAMN13153365, study PRJNA577476) | soil metagenome | isolation source: 80 cm soil or saprolite under grassland replicate 1 | place: USA:California | collected 2016-06-15
TTGTGATCAAGCCGGTCGAACGCCGCCGCCAAATCTGCGTCGAGAATCCACCGCCGTTGCGGGTTGTGCCCGTGCACGGTGTTGAAGATGGCCTCGATCGCGTCATGGCAGCCACGGCCCGGCCGGAAGCCGTAGGACTTCGGCTCGAACCGCGCCTCCCATTCGGGTTCCAGCGCACTCGACGCCAGGGCCTGCAAGATCCTGTCGCCGATCACGGGGATACCGATAGGCCGCTGCTTTCCTCCGGCCTTGGGCACATACACGCGCCTGACCGGCTTAGGCGTCCACGACCGGGAGCGGTTCTGGGCCCAGTCAGCCCACCCGGCCTTCGACTGGGAGCCCATCACGACCTTGCCATCGACGCCTGCCGTCAGGCGACCCGCGTTGAGTTCCGTCACCCGCCGCACGCTCAGTAATGCGCCGGCGCGTGAGCGGAGCATCAATTTCTGCAGGTTACGGACCTTCTTCAGGTCCCCTGCCTTCGACGCCGCGAAGATGCGCTGCCGCAGCCGCCGTACGTCCTCCTCGGCCTGACGCCAATCCGCAGCGTCCCAGTCAGGAGGCTCGCCCTCAGGTCCGTTCACCACGGCACGCCCATCCGCGACACCGGTCACGGCCAGCCTCGTCGTGGCGTCCAACTTGTCCCTCGGTTCTGGTGCCATCGGTCATCATGCCTTCGCAGGCTCACCTGACGCACGTGGGCGCTCTTTCGAGCCGGGCCACCAGGGCCCGTATCCGGGCGGTTACCCCGGCACCACCGCAGGAGGCTGCGGCCAGCGGTGCCGGTCTTCCCGTCGCCTTTCGGCATCCCGGCCTTGGCTTGTTGCGTCATCCTTCCCCCGCTGAGGAGTTCAGCTCTCCTCACGGTCGGCCTACCAGGCCACACTGGCCTGGACCTCAACGGGATTGCCACGTTCCGCAGGCGCAAGACGCGATCGGGGTGGGCCTCTCCTCTATCCCGGGGCGGCGGTGTCCTCCCGGCCGGCAGGGCTTAACCGTCCGGCGCCTGCCGCTTCCCAGCGGCCAGCCCTTCACCCTCGCTACCACAACCCGCCTGCGAGGGAGGCAGTGACGAGACATCAACGGAGATTCACGCAATTAACCCGTCCGATCTTTCCCTTGCCCGTGCCTCCCGGACGGAACGGGAAGCCTCCAGCGTTTCCCTGGGCTTCACACCCCGCCGTTACCAGCGGCGCATGCCAGGGCGGGAACAGGTCTCACGGACACTGACCTGGAGCTACACCTTCGACATCAGCCGAACCTCCAATAGCTAGCCCACTCACCACCTGCGACTTCGTGTCGCACCACCCGGCTCTGCCCCTGCGGCCTCGCCACGGCTACCCCGCAGACCTTCACCGTGGCCTCCCAGGCGAACATCCACATGCCCGCCCGCGAGTTCCCCCCGGACCCTCCGGGCGGCTCTGCACCGCACCCGGCCCATATCCGCCAGATTTGAGCCGGTAAGCCTTTCAGGGACGTAATCACGCTGGTTCCTCGCGTACTCCTCTCCATCACGCTCGCCGGACCCACGCCATCTGGCAGTACTGGCGCATCCCGGCTTCGTCGGGGCTGCTCCCACCCAATCCGGCACCTCCCGGATCAGGCCGCCCCCAGCTACACCGCCTGCTGCGACAGGACAGCGGTGAAGGTCTCTCACCCCACTCGAATCGTCAGCGCTCACGGCACACGTGGATCGAGGCCAAGGCACACCCTGTCAAGATCACATGAAGCCTGCCTGGAGATGCTCGCTCGCATCGCGTCTGCGGGCACGGCCAGAGGGGTAGGTGCCTGCCGATTACGGATGCCTCTGGTGTCGGTCCGTGCCGATTCTGGGTGTTCTCGGCCAGCTCGACCAAGCTGCCGAGCGGACGCGTCGGATTGCGTGGCGATTGGTCTCGTGGCGATGACCCGTGTCCACGGCCAAGGCCCGCTATGACCGTGCGTGCGGGTGGGGGCACGCCTGGCGCGGCTACGTATCTGGAGCGGGTCAGGCGTCTCTGTGAGGTAAGGCGGCTTACACCAAATGGCCAGGGGGCGAGGTGTGCCGCGTTGGGGGACCCGTGAATCACAAGCCGCACGAAGAGCCATTTCGCCGCCAATTCCTGACGGCAGCAGGCGCGGCTGCTGCCGGCCATGTTGCCCGTCCGCCGGCGGCGCAGTCGCAGCTCCCATTGCCAGCAGCCTCGAAGGAATGGACGTGGACCGGATCTTGGATCGCAAGCGTCCTCGCGCGTTGTTCTCCGACCGCGCGGTCGTCCTGGTCGACCTCGCTCTGGGAGTGTCGCGCGATCTGGTCGCCCGGGCCAACAAGTCGGTCGGCAGGGGTGACGGGATGATGCGCATACGAGCGGGGTACGACGCGCTGTTCGGTGCTCTCGCTCCGGGAGCCGGCGCGAGGAAGGGCTCCCGATGAACGGAAGATATGTCGGATACGTCGCGGGCCATGACCCGCTCCACGACTTCCTCTGCTGGATCATCCGCGATCGCATGGGGGTACGCGAGCCACAACCGGCGTTCCGTGTCTTCCGGTTGTCCGGCAGCAACGTGGTCTACGCGTACGAGGAGAAGTTCAGCGACGCCAAGATCATCTGCAAGTTTTACGGACCGAGATTCGGATCGGACCGCGACAAGGCAGCCTGGATGGCCCGCCAGGAGTACGAGGGTCTCAAGACGCTGCGCCGGTACAACCTGGTCGGGTCGCCGCACCATGTGGTTCGGCCGCTGGGTTTCAGTCGCGACATCAACGGCGTGCTGGCTGTCGAATACTATTCCGGCGAGGAATTCAGCCAGGCGATCAGGCGTGCTACGCAGCACCAGGACGACGCGCACCTCTATTGGCGGCTGAAAGCGCTCGCGTACTTTCTCGCCACGCAGCACAACCGAACGGCCAATGGGGCAACGGTCGATTTCGATCCCGACTGCAGGTACTTTGACACGGTCGTCGGCAGGCTCAGCAAAGCCCGCCGCGTCGGACAGTGGGACATCGACGAGCTCTCATGGCTGCGCGACCGCTGGCGGGACCGTCCGCAGATGTGGCAGGACAAGCAGGTCTGGCTGCACGGCGACGCGACTCCGGCGAACTTCCTGTTCGGTCATGGCATGGACGTCGCGGCGATCGATCTGGAGCGCATGAAGCGCGGGGACCGGATGTTCGATGTCGGGCGGGTGGCAGGCGAGCTTCAGCATGCGTTCATGAGTGCCGTCGGCGACAGGCACCGTGCGGAGCCGTTCATCGGGCATTTCCTGTGGGAATACAGCTGTCATTTCCCCGATCGCCAGCGAACGTTCGAGTCGATTACCGCACGCGCACCGTTCTATATGGCGCTGAACATGCTGCGTATCGCACGAAACGACTATATCGGCCGGGACTACAGCGGAAGGCTCGTGGCGCGGGCGAAGAAGCTGCTTCGAGCCGCCTGAGCGCCCGGATCCCGGTTGCGGAGTTTTCAAGCAAGCAGGTCTCGCAAAATCGTTTCCGCAGGTCAAGCGGTATGAGTCGTCCTTGCGGCCGGTGGCCCGGCCTGATTGCTGGTCGGTAGTGGCTACGGCGCGCTGCCCGATGCGACTGGTCCATCGTCACTGAACCCGTCGCCGTCAGCCTCATCGAGCCTGTCAGCCTACACTGGCTTGGGACGTCCGCGGGAACTGGGCCAACGAGAAGAAGATCCACTGGGTGCAGGAGGTCGCTTCTGTGAGAACACGTCCCAGGTCAGGGTCGGCTCAGGATAGCGCCGATGGCCACCATCCGTAACCCCCAAATGCCACTTGACCGGCACCCGCGGGTGCGCTTCGCCCTGTCGAGCAAGGAGTGCTGACAGCAAAGCATGGATATTCGAGCGGTCGCCTTCGACGTGAACGGCACCCTGGTCAGGATCCTGACCGAGGACGGCATAGACCAGATCTTCCGGTCTGCTGCGCACTTCCTCACGTATCAGGGCATAGCCCTGCACCGAGACCAGGTCCGGGATCTCTATTTCCAGATCATGAAGGAGCAGCTGCGGGCCAGTCCGGAGGAGTATCCCGAATTCGACGCCATCGGTATCTGGCGCAGCATCATCGAAGGACACATGACGGATTTCACCCGCACCCTGTCCGTCAGGAAACTCGAGCAGATGCCACTGTTCCTGGCCGAGATGTCCCGGGGCATCTCTCGCCGTCGGCTAGGTCTCTACCCGCACGTGCGCGAGGTGCTTGATGTTCTGCGCGAGCGCTACCCGCTCGCACTTGTCACCGATTCGCAGAGCGCGCACGCGCGCGGTGAACTGCACAAGGTCGGTCTGCTCGACTACTTCGACCCGATCATCGTTTCCGGCGACCATGGGTACCGCAAGCCCGACCGGCGGCTCTTTGAGTTCGCGCTCCACGGGATGGGAGTGGCCGCCCGGAACGCGCTGCACGTCGGCAACGACATGTACCGTGACATCTACGGAGCGCAGGAAGTCGGCATGAAGACCGTGATGTTCGATTCCGATCAGGGAGCGAAGGTTCACCTGGATTGCGTCCCCGATTACACGATCGCGGATTTCCGCGACCTCTTGAAGATCCTCGACCCGCCCTGAGCTTGTCCGTCATCACGGCTCTTCGAAGTTGCCAAGAGAAAACCTAGTGCTTTGTAAGAACGTTTGCTTTAGTCTTGGCGCGTTTGATGCCGGCGAGGATCTCGTCGGCTCCTTGGTCCAGCCAAACGGCCTGGGGTGATCGTTCCAGTGGTCGATGAACGCGCCGATGGCCGCTGCGAGCTCTTTGACTGAGGCGAAGGAGCCGGGGTGGATGGCCTGGCGGGTGATGACCGAGAAGAAGCACTCCACGAGATTGAGCCAGGAGCATCCGGTGGGCGTGAAGTGCAGGGTGATCCTGGGGTTGGCGGTCAGCCTGTACCACCGTCCGGGTGGGCGGTCACGCCGAGGATATGCACGTGCCGGGTCGCCGCCTCCATCACGAACAGCACATACAGGCGTTGGAGGAAGATCGTGTCCACATGGAAGAAATCGCAGGCCAGCAGTCCTTGCGCTTGGGTGCGCAGGAACGCCCGCCAGGAGGTGCCCACGTTCCGCGGGGCTGGTCTGCGCCGCCGGGCTCGCAAGATCCGCCTGACGGTCGCATCGCTGATGTGGCGACCGAGCCGGGCCAGCTCGCCGTGCACCCTGCGGTATCCCAGGCCGGGTTCTCGCGCGCAAGCCGCAGTACCAGGCGCGGATCTCCTGGCTGATCCGCGGGCGGCCAGGCCGGTTCGGGTCGTCCACTTGCGGATGATCAGGCGGCGGTGCCACGTCAGCAGCGTGCCCGGTGTGACGAGCCGGTGGGCGCGCAGCACGTCGGGTAGCAGCCGGGCCAGCGCCGCCAGGACGGCCCGGTCGGCCCAGTCCGGCCTGGGCCGGGCGACCTGCCGGCGCAGCACCGTGACCTCGTGACAGAGCACGATAATTTCCGCGTTCTTGAACGCCTGGCTGCGGCCCAGCAGGTGCAGCCAGCCGAAGACCCGGATCATGATCAGGTAGAGAAGGCGAAGAGACACAAACCGCGATCCTGCCGCAACCTGCCCAGCCGGCCGAACCGCAGGTCACGGTCCCTGTGTTGAGTTCTGAAGCGCTGACGCGAGGAACAAGGAGACGCACCACTCGGAGTTCCGGTACGGCTCGCTCACCCGGTCGGTCACGCTGCCCCCCGGCGCTGACGCCGAGAAGATCACCGCCAGCTACAGCCAGGGAATCCTCGAGGTCGGCGTCCCCATCCCGGAGCAGGCCAAGCCAGAACGCCGCCGCATCGCAATCCAGCATCCCCGCTGAACGATCTGCTGGCGGAGCCGACGAGACGACCGGCAAACCTGATCACTCCTGGCGGCCCACGCGTCGGCTACATGAGTGCGCCGGTGCTGGTGATCTCGGCGCCGTAATAGGTGCGCAGGTAGTGCAGCGCCTCATTCTGGGCCTGCTGGTAGCGGCCGACGGCGAACGGCTCGTAGACGGCGGTGGCATTGCCGACGGCGATCACCGTGATGCCCCGGGCGAACGCGTCGTAGCTGGTGTGCCGGCAGCAGCAGTCGGTGTGCTGGCCGGTCACCACGAGCCGGTCGATGTGGTGCACCCGACAGGTGGCGTCGAGGTCGGTCTGGGTGAAGGCGGAGTAGTAACGCTTGGGAACGATCAGGTCCCCGGGCTGGGGGGCCAGTTCCTCGATGACCGCCGCCCCGGGGGTGCCGGCCATGGCGTGCTCCCCGAAGACGGCGAGCTCGAAGTCGCCGGGCCGATGGGCGTCGTTGCCGTAGACGACCATCCAGTCGTCTCGGTCGCGGGCCGCGCGGGCCAGCGCAGCGATGGGTTTGATGATCTGCTGAGCGGCCGGGTTGGCGAGCTTGCCGGCGGTGAAGTCGGTGAGCATGTCGAGTACGAGCAGCGCAGTTGCCACTGGACATTCCTCCCGTTCTGGCCGGATCTTACTAAGGAGTCCGTAAGTAGGCCGACCGATTCCGGTATGCGGTGATGTAACGCAGGTGCGGGTCGGCGAAGAATGCCCGGACCAGGCCGGGGTGCTTCAGCCGTGGCAAGGCGCCGGCGGCCTTGGCTTTCAGGTCTTGCTTGCTGGTGACGCCGGTCTTGCCGATCCGGTCGTGCCTGACGTTCTTCCAGGCCCATTCGTCGGGGTTGAGCTCGGGTGAGTAGCCAGGCAGGAAGAACAGCCGGAGCTGGCCTTCCGTGGAGGCGGCGAATTCCTTCGTGGCGGTGGCGCGGTGCGCGGGGTGCCCGTCCACGATGAGATAAACGGGACCGCGGGCATCGTGCAGCAGCCGCTTGCAGAAGTCGGTGAAGGTGGCGGCGTTCGTGTTGCCCTCGTAGACGGCGAACCGCAGCGCGCCTTTCGCGGACACCACGGAGATCATGTTCACCGGATACCGGGCCCCGGTGTTCTTCACCTCCGGGGCCTGGCCGACGGGCGGCCAGGTGGTGCCCGCGTGGTAGTCCGAGCGGATCCCGGCCTCATCAGCGAACCAGATCGTGGCTCCCTCCGCCTCGGCCTGCGCCCGGATGGCAGGGTATTCCTCGTTCTTCCACCGCTCGACCGCCCCGGGATTCTGCTGATAAGCGCGGTGCAGCGGCCGCTGTGGCGACATTCCGAGCTTGCGCAGCAGCCGGCCGGCGCTGACAACTGACAATGCGACGCCGAATTCGCGGCGGATCACCTCGCGGACCATCTCCCGGGTCCACAACGCGAACTCGAACTGCATCTGCCGCGGATCCTGTCCCGCGATCAGCGCATAAAGCCGCGACAACTGCGGGCCGCCCAGCTTCGGCGGCCGGCCAGGCACCGGCTGGGCCCGCAGCGCGTCCTTGCCGCCCTCACGGTATTTCGCCAGCCATCCGTACACCGTCTTGCGGTGCAAACCCAGCGCGGCTGCCACGTCCTCCGGGTGCGCGCCTTCCCCGACCTGCTCCACCGCCCGGATCCGCAGCACCTCGAGCGTCTTGTGATCAAGCTTGCGGCCGTCGTTTTCGCGCACGCTCCATTATCGCAGCTCACAAGATCAAAGTCGAGCTACTTTCGAACTCCTTAGTGACTATGCATGGCCGCCCGGTATCGAGATTGCCGCATCTGCCGCCAATCGCGTGGCTATTCAGGACTGCGCCTTCTACGGCACTCCCGCAGGCCCGGTCCGACGCCCACGGTGAATCTTCTAAAAGCCGAACGCCGCCAAACCGCGTCCCGATGATCTTGAAGGGCCGGGCCGCTACAGATCGGGCGCTCCGTCAGGGCCTGCCGTGCGGATGAGCCGGTACAACGTGGGGCGGGCACGGCGAATCGGTGGCGGCGAGGCTGGGCCGCTCGCCTGCTCGGCTTCCGCGAGCTCCCAGGCGTCACCGAGGAGGCCGATGACCTCATCCTCGCCCATCCCGCGGGGCAGGAGCAGGCGGCGGCCGGGCGCAAAGGCCACCAGCAGGAGCGTGGCTCCCGGCGCGGCGAGCTTAGTCATCCCGGCGGCCGCGCCTTCGCGGGCCGGGCCGGGCAGGCCCTGGATGCAGCCAAAGTCGTACAAGAGCGTGTATCCGGGTTCGAGGCCGAGCCCGCCCAGCGCGCTTACATCTCCGGCGATCCACTGCACCTGAACGCCCTCCTGCGCCGCCCGCTGCCGGGCCTTGCCGATCGCGTCAGCAACGATGTCCACCGCGGTCACCTGCCATCCGCGCTGAGCCAGATAGACAGCATCCCGCCCAGTCCCGCAGCCCACGTCAAGGGCCCGGCCTGGCGGCAGCGCGCCCGGGCCCTCGGTCACCCGCTGCCATGTCGGGACAACCGGCCGCCGTTCCCAGGGCGCGAACCCCAGCCGGTACATCAGCGTGTAGGGAATCAGCATCCAGCCCTCCCTCGCCCGTTGCCGATGCGTGCACATTCTGCTCCCATCGCCCGGCGGGGTCCAGACGCGTTGCCCACACCAGCCGATGAGGACAGCAGGCAGTGGCCCCCACCGCAAGGCCGCCGTTCCCATGCAGCCTCGATCTTCATGCGCGGGCTGGCGTTCCGTTGGAACCTGGCGGCTCGGGCCGGCAACTCCGCTTCGGCGTCTCGACACGACCTAACGCACGCTATTGCCGCAGGTCGCGCCCGTCTTGGCCGCCAGCGGCCGATGCCCTGTGCGCTTAAGCCAGGTGCGCGACTTGCCTGTGCCGGTCGGCAGGGCGGTGCGGCCCGGGACGCTGTGGCGCTCCATCGCCAGCAGGCTAGGGTGCCCGGGCGGCCGGGCTGGGAGGATGCAGGCCCGCCCGCACTGGGCCTGTCCTGGCTGGCGGCTGAGTTAGCTTGAGGCAAGAGCGGGCAGGCACGCTGGTACTTGGCCGCGTCCCGGCCGGTGGCAGCGCCCGGCGGATTGGGAATAGGTCGCGATGGCGGATATCGAACCTGGCGGGGACATCGTCATCTGCCGCGTCTACGACGTGAACCAGGACCGGGATCAAGATCTCCTGCGGGTCAGGATCCCGCTGCAGGGGCACATGACCCAGGAATGGCTTCGGTGGTACCAGCGGCTGGCACGGGTTAAGGATGTGCCGGCGCGTGCTGAGGATCTTCCTGACCGCAGTTGGATTGATGTCCGCGTGCCGGCTCATGCTGAGCCGGAGAAGCTTCGAGCGATCTTGGACTCCGCGCGCGACTTGATTGCAGAAGCCGACATGGCCGCTGAGCAGCCGCCCGCAATGGCGGAAGCAGAGGCTGCGGTTCGCGAATGGTGGGCTACGCAGTCCGTGTAAAGCAGCCAGCGGCAGGTCAACATGGAGAGGGCCTTACTCTCAGTAGCCGCGAGGGGTGCTGGCTGATTGGCGTGGGCGCGGCTGCCGGTATCCGGAAACTTTGGCGAGATGCCTACTCAGCCGTGAATAGTGTCAGCTGCATCCCGTCTGGTGCCTGGACTCGGGTGTTGCGGTCGCCCCACGGCGTCATGACCGGCGGTGCGACCTGCGCGGCGAGGTCGCTCATCGGTTTCCTCCCTCGTCTGTGTTGTGTCTGTGTTGCGGTAATTCCTTCTCCGGCAGTTTCTCCGGCAGTCGCGCCACACCAGACACCGGCCCGATATGACGAAGCTTGTCGGGATTGACCACAGCGCGGATCGCCTGGACCACGCCGTCGGCCAGCTCAAGCTCGAACACGGTGAACACCCGCCCCGCGGCGTCGTACCCGATCGCGCCCGGCTGGCCGTTGACCCAGGCCAGCCGGAGGGAAGTGCCCAGGGACCGGCCTCGGCGGAAGAGGCCGAACAGCAGCCGGGCGACCCGCTCCCGCGCGTGCAGCGGCGCGCCGATCGCCTGCGCCTTGCCGCCGCCGTCCGCGTGGAACACCACGTCGGGGGCGAGCATGCCGAGCAGCGCGTCCATGTCGCCGCCCGCGGCGGCCTCGAAGAACCTGCGGGCGAGTTCCTCGCCTTCCGCCCGCCGCACCAGGGGCGGCGCGCTGCCGCGCGCCTGCCCTTCGGCGGCGATGCGCTGCCTGGCGCGGGCGAAGATCTGCCGGCAGTTCACCTCGGTCTTGCCGGTGATCCTTGCCACCTCCGGGTAGCCGTACCCGAACACCTCGCGCAGCATGAACACCGCCCGCTCCACCGGCGAGAGGGCCTCCAGCAGCACCAGGAACGCCATGGACAGCGAGTCGGCCAGCTCGGCGTACTCGGCCGGCCCCGGCCCGCCCGCGGGCACGACGACCGGCTCGGGCAGCCAGCCCCCCACGTACGTCTCCCGCCGCACTCGCGCCGAACGCAGGTAGTTGATTCCCAGCCGCGTCACCGCCGTCGTCAGGTACGCCTTCGGATCGGCGATCGTGGTTCCCGCCTGGCGGGCCCGGATCAGGCCGAGGAACGCCTCCTGCACGATGTCCTCCGCGTCGCCTACGGACCCGGTCATCCCGTAGGCGATGGAGAACAGCAGCGGCCGGTACTCCTCCTCCGCCGCGCCGGCCTCATCCGCGGACCCAGGCACGGAACCCCTCCCGCCAGCTCGCGTACCGCGGCACCCAGCCGAGCTCTTTCCTGGCTTTTTGGTTCGAGGACCCGCGCGAAGTGGTCATCTGGGCCACGACGAACTCTCCGGCGAGCAGCCGCCCGAGCCAGGCGGGCACCCGCAGCGGCGGCTTCGCGCCCGCGACCTGGGCCAGGTACGGCAGCCACTCCGCGACCGGCGCCGGGTCGTCGTCCACCACGTTGTAGATGCCAGGCGCGCCATGGCCGACCGCCGCGATCGTCGCCGCGGCGGCGTCGGTGATCTCGATGAACGACCAGATTCCGGTCCCGCCGCCGACCACCGGCAGCTGCCGCTTCCGCAGCATCTCCAGCAGGACATCCGAGGCGCCCAGCCCGTAGAAGCCGCCGTAGCGCAGCACGAGCCCCTCCGGCGCCTCCAGCGGCACGGTCTCCTCCACATGCCTGATCGCCGCCGGCATTTGCGCAGCCGACCGGATGGGCCGCCAGTCAAGCGGATCTTCTTCGGTCTTCAGCCGACCGCCGGAACGCTTGTCCGGCCCGGCGCCCGCGTAGCCTTGCGCGATGACCCGGCGGGTGCCCGCCCGCGCCGCGGCCGCCAGCAGGTTGCCGGTGCCCCGGGTCCGGAGCTCGTTCGTGGCGGCGAACGCCTTGTCGGGATTGCGGAGGCTCCGCATGCCCGCCAGCGCGGTCATCTCGTGCACGATCACCTCCGGCGCCGCGGCCCGCACCGCCGCGATCACCGCCTCGCGATCCAGCCCGTCGACGACCACCGGCTCCGCGCCCGCCTCGCGCAACTGCGCGGCCTTGCCGGGCGTCCTCGTGGTGGCCGTGACCTCGTGACCCGCCGCGACCAGCCCAGGAACCAGGTGCCGTCCCAGTGCCCCGGTCGCTCCCGTGACGAAGACCCGCATGATCTTTCCTTCCGCCTGGTGCTTTCCCTTGAAGACAAGGCACCACCCGAAGCTGTGACACTCTTCAACGGACCAGATTCCCTGAGACCTCGAACCCCGCTCGTCTCAAAGAACCTGTCGTCTCCCAGCTCACCTCTTCTCTCGATCATTCGCCAGGTACACTGAGAACGGACAGCAGGCACCGACCCCGCCATGAAGCTGTCCGATGACAGCGCAGATTGCGCGGTCCAGGTCGCTGGCCTGCGATGAGGAATCTTCGATGTCACGCGGCCATCGCCGGGGACTGGGCGGCAGCTGACAAAGCCCCAGGCAGCAGGGCTGAGCAATCTTCATTGACACAAAGGAACGTTCGCTGGCACGGGACAGAAGCGTCACCGCCGAGCTGTGAGCGGGCGTGCGATATCCGCCGTTATGCGCGCCAGCGGGTGCTCGGCGCCGGGCCCGCGATGGTGCCCAGAATGGTAATTCTGTGCGTCGGCACCTATGGCCGGAAGATCAGCGTTTCCCCGCGCCTTCGTCCGAGCCCGGGCCGTTGACGGTGGCCGACCGAGAAGTAGATGACGCTCTCGCGCGCAGCTTCCTGGGAAAGCTGTCCCGGGAGGTGGTCCTCAGGGTGCGGTCCGAGGGGGAACGCGCCGACTACCCGGCGGGCACGACGATCTACCGGGCTGGTTCGGCTCCGAGGGCCGCGCTGGTGGTGCAGGGCCTGATCCGCGTGTACATGACCTCGCTGGAGGGACGGCAGGTCACGGTCCGGTACGCCCGGCCCGGTGATGTGCTGGGGATCGCGGTGCTGGTGGGCGGGCCGGCCAATGTCGGCGTGCAGGCCGTGGCGCCGTCGAGCCTGTTCCGGATCAGCTCCCGGGCGCTGACGGCGGCGGCGCGGCGTGATGCGCGAGTGGCGTGGGCTGTGGCGGAGGAGCTGAACCGCAGGCTGTATGACACCGCGGTCGGCCGGGACCTGGTGGCGCCGTCCCCGGCGATACATATCCGGGCGATCTGCGCGGCCGTCCGCAGAGCGGCATGAACTGGGCCTGTGAGACGCCAAGTTGGGTCACCTAAGGTCGCAAATCCGGGTGCAGCGATGGGCCTGCAACATTGCGGGGTGCTCACGCTGGCTTGGGGCGGTACCTGAGATAGACGGCACCGCTTGCGAACCGCCGCGTGTCCAGGAGTTCCAGATCCAGGTGCACATCGTTGGGGAGCGCTGGCTTGCCGCCTCCGACGACGACGGGGACCAAGAACAGCTGCAGCTCATCGACCAGCCCGGCCCTGATGGCTTGCCCGGCTAGGTCCGCACCCCCCACTGTCATGTCGTGCTCGGTGGCCGACTTCAGGTGCCGGACCATGCCGGGATCGAAGTTGCGTTCGATCCGTGTCCTGGCGCTCTGCACCGATGCGAGTGTCTTCGAGAACACAATCTTCTCGGCGGCCTGCCAGATGGCGGTGAACTCCCGGACAAACGGCAGCTGGCCAGGCACCGTGTGGGCGGTCTCCCAGTAGAGCATCGTCTGGTACATCCGGCGCCCGTAAAGGTAGGTCCCAACCTGCCGCTCGAGCTCGTTGACGAAGCGGTGCACCTCTTCGTCGGGTGCCGCCCATTCGAAGCTGCCTGCGGCGTCTTCGACGTAGCCGTCCGCCGAGGCGACCGCCGAGTAGATCAGCTTGGCCATCAGGACTCCCCGGTGGCGAAGGTGTAGACGTGATGGAGCGTGCCGTCGGGGAATGCGCGGTGCTGTTCGAGACGCAGGTGCCGCCGCGGCGCGCCGGGCAAGGAGAAAGGGGCTCCCTCGCCGAGCAGGACCGGGAGCTGGAGGAGTTCCAGCTTGTCGATCGCCCCGGGCGCCAGGAAGGCGTGCAATGTGCGCCGCCCGCCGAGCAGGAACGCATCCCCTGCCAGATCGGCTGTCCGCAGCTTGCCGAGCAGCGCTTCGGAGCGGTGGTCGCCGACCATGACATCGGCGGGCACGGTTTCAGGTAGCGGCCGGGAGGTCCGCACGTATACCTGCAGGCCCGGCCATGGCCAGTTGCCAGACCGCAGCCCGGCGTCCAGGGCGACACGGCCCATCACCACGGCCTGGCAGAGCTTGCTGAACTCGGGCCACTCGTACGACACGTGGGGCACGAACCCAGGCATCACCAGAAAGGCGGGCAGGCCGTCGGGGGTTGCGATATACCCGTCGATGCTGGCTCCCATGCGGGTACGGATGAGCATGCCGGGATCCTCTCGTTGCCGGTGGCGGCCGCTGTGCGGCCGGCTCTCGCGTGGGTAGACCGTGCCTGCCCGCCGGAATCATCGGCCCGAGGTTCTGGCCGCTTCCGCCCGGTCTCGGGCCGCTGGAAATTCCAGATCGCGTCACATCTCCACAGAATGCCGTCGTAGCGGAAGGTGACGGACGGCCGCTGGCCCAGCCGCCGCCCTACCCGCCGATCGGTGCGGCCGCAGAATCGGCTTCAGGTTGACCGGCGGCCATGCAGGTCAGGGCATTCTGTATGCGGACTTGTAGTCCCGGGAAGCGCGCTGATGGCTGCCGGATCGGCGGGACGTCGTCGCGTGGGGCTGGAAGGGACCCGGCCGCCGTGGGCTTTGCCGGGTGGGTGCCTGTCCCTGGTGTGGCCACGAAAGACCGGCCGTGGGCGAGGTTCTGCTGCGAAGCCGGGGGACGAGCAGCGGTCACCGGGCTAGCGGGTCCCAGCCGCGCAGGTGCGTGACGGACTGGCGGTACTCCCACTCGATGGCGTCCTTGAGCAGGTGGGCCAGCCGCCCGCCGGTGGTGATGCCGGCGATGTCGGCGACCCCGCGGCGGGTCCCGACCGAGACGACGAACCCCTTGTCATGGAAGGTGAACGCCTCCAGCGGCCGGCCCTCCAGCTCCGCGTCCAGGTTGCGGGCCACGGTCTCGCCCTCCTCCAGCGCCACCTGCGCCAGCGGCGGCAGCACATGCCCCGTGCGCGGATCGGTCACCGAGGCCAGGTCGCCGGCGACGTAGATCTCCGGGTGGTCCAGCACGCGCAGGTGCCGGTCGACCTTCACGCGGCCGTTGTGACCGATCGGCAAGCCCGAACCCACCACCAGGCCGGGCGCCTTCACCCCGCCCGCCCAGACAAACACGCCGCCCTGCACCAGCTGGCCGCCCTTGAGCCGGAAGCCCTCCTCGGCCGCGGCGGCGACCATCGCGTTGGTGCGGACCTGCACGCCCAGGTCAGAAAGGATCCTGGTGGCATTGTCGATCAGCTGCGGCGAGGAGCCGGCCAAGATGGTGGGGCCTGCCTCGACCAGCAGCACGGCGGGCCGGCCGGGCGCCAGGCCGTGGCCGCTGGCCGCCCCGGGCAGCATCTCGGCCAGCTCGCCGGCCAGCTCGACCCCGGTGGCGCCGCCGCCGCCGACCACCACGGTCGCCAGGCGGCGCTGCCGCTCGGGGCCGGTGGCGGCCGCGGCGGCGTCGAGCGCCTCGCCGACCGCCGCCCATACCCGCTCGGCGTCGCTGGCCGAGTACAGCGACAGGGCGCGCTGGGCCAGGCCGGGGATGGCGAAGTCGTTGGGCCGGCTGCCCAGCGCCAGCACCAGCCGCCCCCAGCCGATCGGCCCGGCCCTGGTGAGCAGCCGCCGGCCGGGCAGGTCGAAACCACTGATCTCGGTCTGGACGAAGCGGACCCGCTCGGCCAGCATGTCCTGCAGCGGGATGCGCACCGCGCCGGCGGCGCGGGTGCCGCCGGCGACCCGGGGCAACTCGGTGAGCACCTGGTGGTAGTCGTGCCGGTCGACCAGGGTCAGCTCCGCCGCGGGGTTGTTGCGCAGCTTGGCCGTCAGGCGCAAGGCGACGTGCAACCCGGCGTAGCCCGCCCCGGCGATCACGATCTGGCCGCCCCTCCCGGCGGCGGATGCGCTCACGGCGTTCTCCAAGGGTGCTGCCCCTGCTGGCGAAGAAGGCGTCCAGCCAGTCGCATATCGCCCGCGCCAGCCGAGCCGGGTTGCTGGCCTGGCAGCGCCGGCCCCGGGCAACCCCGACGACCGCGCACCAGGAACCTGCGACCCACCCGCACCTTCATGATCGTCCTCGGCCTGCTCAGCCCGGTGCCCGGCATCCTCACCATCTCACCTCCGCCCGGGATTCCCCGCCAGCGCCACCTTGTCCCGCAGCGGCTGGCTCACCGAACCGGCCATCACCGAACCCGCCGTCATGCTCGTCCTGCGCACCAGCCGGGCCCCTTCTGCCAAGCCACCCCGGCCCTGCTGCTGTCATCCATCCCCATCGCCGCCATCACGACCTGCCCTGCCCTGCCGCCCGCTGCCCGGACCACCCGGCCTCACCGCCGTCCCGGCCTGGATCCGGGCCGCCCTCGCCGCGCCCACCGCGTTCTACGCCATCGCCAGCGAGGGGGCCAGACATCGCTTCCCACCGACGACCCGATCCACAACCCCGCGCCGGCCGTGGCCTCCGATGAGCTCATCGCCCACACCACGCGGCCCGCTGCAGGAGGCGGCCTACCAGCCTGATAGGCCGCCTCCTGCAGCAGGGGATACCGGAAGAGCAGCCGCCCGCCCTTCCGCTCCAGCAGCCCCGCCCGAACCAGACCCTCAAGCCCCAGCTCACCGCCCTGCGACGAGTTCTGGATCGGTACAAGGTTGTCCGTCCACAGCGGACGATAAAGGGAAAGGGGACTACCCACTCCTTTCCACTTTCAACATATAGCGCATCGGGGGGCTTGCGGCAAGACCCGGGTCGTGCCGCAGAATCGTCAGCCGAGGCCAGAACCTGCCGAAATGGGAGTCGCGAAATGCGTGTGTTGTTGTCGACGTATGACTCGCGCGGGGGCGTCGAACCGCTGGCGGCACTCGCGGTGCGGTTGTGGGTGGCCATCGAGGCGATCCGCGCACGAGCGACCGCCGTGGCCGGCGCGATCCGCACCGACGGGGCGACGGTGGCCGCGACTCTGCTGCTCGACGCGGTCAGCCGGGAAAGGTCGCCAGCGTCCGCGTGAACCACGCGGGATCGCCGAGCCAGGCTACCAGGTTCGTCACGCCGGTCCAGGCGCCTTGCTGCGCCAATGGCTGCCAGCGACCTCAGATCGGAGCTGATGCCGTGAACCCCCTGACTACCAGCGCGTTTGACCTTCCCGGCCACCTGTCCGCCAAGGCCGACCCGGCGCTGATCGGCGGCGACGAGCAGCACTTCGCGGCCATCGCGGAGAGCCTCGAGCAGTCGATCGCCGAGCTGTCCGGCCGCCTCGATGCCAAGCGCAAGGCGCCCGGCGGCATAGGCCAGAAGGCGATGGACCGGGACATGGAGATCCACCGGCTGACCGCTCGCCTGCGCACCCTGCGTCGCTTCGGTCTGGACCTGTGCCTCGGGCACATCGTCAGCGCAGACAACCCCGAACCCGTGTACATCGGACGGCTTGGCCTCACCGACAGCGCGGGTCGCCGGCTGCTGGTCGACTGGCGCTCACCCGCGGCTGAGCCGTTCTTCGGAGCGACCCACGCCAACCCGATGGGCCTGGCCAGCCGCCGCCGGTATCGCTGGACCCGCGGCCGGATCAGCGACTACTGGGACGAGGTGTTCACCCCGGACGGGTTTGACGGGCACGCCGCGCTCGACGACCAGTCCGCCTTCATCGCCAGCCTGGGCAGCAGCCGGTCGCCCCGGATGCGAGACGTGCTCGGCACCATCCAGGCCGACCAGGACGCCATCATCCGCGCCGGATCCCGCGGCACTCTCGTCGTCGACGGCGGTCCGGGTACGGGCAAGACCGTCGTCGCGCTGCACCGCTCCGCCTACCTCCTCTACTCCGACCCCCGCCTCGGTCACCGCCGGGGCGGCGTGCTGTTCATCGGTCCGCACCAGCCCTACCTGGCCTACGTCGCCGACGTCCTCCCCAGCCTCGGAGAGGAGGGCGTGCAGACCAGCACCCTGCGGGACCTCGTCGCCGAGGGAGCCGCAGCAGCGGTCGAGACCGACCCGGACGTGGCCCTCCTGAAGTCGTCCGCGAACCTGGTGAAGGCGATCGAGACAGCCGTCAGGTTCTACGAGAATCCGCCCACCAAGGGGATGACGGTCACGACCCACTGGTCCGACATCTGGCTGAGCGCCGAGGACTGGGCTGAGGCGTTCGAAGCACCAGATCCCAGTACTCCGCACAACGAGGCGCGCGACGAGATCTGGGAAGAGCTGCTCACGATCCTGATGGACAAGCATGACGGCGACGTCTCGGCTGACCTGCTCCGGAAGTCGCTGCTGCAGAACAGGGAGCTGCTCACTGCCCTCAACCGCGCATGGCCGCTGATCGAAGCGGCTGACCTTATCGGAGACCTGTGGTCGGTACCGGCCTACCTGCGACTGTGCGCTCCCTGGCTCAGCCCCGATGACATTCAGCAGCTGCAGCGCGAGGACGCCCAGGCCTGGACGGTGTCCGACCTGCCGCTCCTGGACGCAGCACGGCAGCGGCTCGGCGACCCGGAGGCATCACGACGTAAGCGCCGGCATGACGCCGCGGTCGCCGCTGAACGCGAGCAGATGGCCCGGGTCGTCGACGACCTGATCGAGGCCGCGGACGACGAATACGGCGTAGGTCTGGTGACGATGCTGCGCGGCGAGGACTTCCAGGACGCCCTGGTCAATGAGGCCGCGCTGCCCAGCGCCAGCCCGGACCTGCTCGCCGGCCCGTTCGCGCACATCGTCGTGGACGAGGCTCAGGAACTGACCGACGCGGAGTGGCAGATGCTGCTGCGCCGCTGCCCGTCCCGGAGCTTCACCATCGTCGGGGACCGTGCCCAGGCCCGGCACGGGTTCACGGAGTCGTGGCAGGAACGGCTCGAGCGGATCGGGCTCGACCGGATCAACCTGGCCACCCTGAGCATCAACTACCGGACGCCGGAACAGGTCATGGCGGAAGCCGAGCCGGTCATCCGGGCCGTGCTCCCGGGCGCCAACGTGCCGACCTCCATCCGCAGCAGCGACGTCCCCGTTGTACACGGATCTGCTTCGGATCTGGGCTCGATCCTCGACACCTGGCTCGCCGCGCATGCCGACGGGATCGCCTGCGTCATCGGCGATCCCACGTTCCGGGCGACGTCCCGCGTCCGGTCGCTGACCCCCGAGCTGTCGAAGGGGCTCGAGTTCGACCTGGTCGTCCTCATCGACCCAGAGGCGTTCGGCAAGGGCATCGAAGGAGCGGTCGACCGCTATGTCGCGATGACCCGAGCGACCCAGCAACTCGTCATCCTCACGAGCTCCTGACGTCGGCCAAGACAACGTGATCGCCGACTGACGATCATGAGGACCGCCACCGAAGTTCAACGGAACGCGCGACAACCTCACCACCATCCACCTGCACCAATCATCGGAGGCATCAATGAGCACGTTCACCCCGAACGAACTCACCTATCCCTTCACACCACCCGCAATGGAGCGGCGCGGCCGACCGGGAACGATCCGGCCATGCTGGCACCGTGCTCACCGCGGCCATGGTGCGCCAGGCCGCGGCCGCGTCCGGGACCGCGCTTGCGCACTCCAGTCATGTGCGGATTACGTACTCGGATATCTCTTCGCTTGACCCGGGCGGCCGTAGCGCCGGGACGGACGACATCACGTTCTCCGGCAAGGACTGGAATTACGTCAGCGACCAGACTGCCCCGCCGAACGGGCGGACGATCAACCGGGTGGTCGGTGGCCAGGCGTACTACTACCTCACGGGAAAGGCCGGCCTGCGCTGGTACCGCGAGACCAACCCGCGCGAGCTCGCCACCGGCGGCTTTCGCGTTGTATGCCTTGGCTGCTTCGGCGAGCGGGTATACCGCGCCGACCTGGGGGCGCAGGTGCCCCTCATCGACCAGGCGGGCGAGCTCGGTCAGCTGAGCGCGGCTGGACTCCTGGACGAAGACGACCGTGCTGATGTCGTCCCGGCTGGCGGGTGGCTGCGCGGCGGCCTTGATCGTGACCAGCGTCCCTCCGGGCCTGAGGAGGGCGAGCGAGCGGGCGAGCACCTCGCCGCCGATCGTGTCCAATACCAGGTCGGCCTGGCCGGCCGCGTCCTCGAGGCGGTCGGCGTCCAGCGCGATGAAGCGGTCGGCGCCCAGCTCGGTGGCCAGCGGCCGGGCCCGGCTGCGCCCGGTCCCGATCACCTGCGCGCCGGCCCAGCGGGCAAGCTGGACCGCTGTCGATCCGACCGCGCCGCCCGCACCGTGGATGACCACCGTCTGCCCCCTGGCCAGCCTTCCGTGGTCGAACAGGGCCTGCCACGCCGTCAGGCCGGCCCGCGGCACCGCCGCGGCGTGGACGTGGTCGGCGGTGTGCGGCTTCGGGGCCAGGTTACGGGCCTCCACGGCGGCGTACTCGGCGGCCGCCCCGTCACGGAATTGGTCGGTCAGCCCGAACACCTCGTCGCCGACGGCCATTCCGGCCGTCCCGTATCCCAGCGCGGCGACGATCCCCGACACCTCGTGGCCGGGGATGATCGAGGTCCGCTGATGACCGGCCCGGCAGGTCCAGATAGGCCAGTCCAGCTCGTTGTGCGTGATGCCGCACGCGGCGACCTTGACCAGCACGTCGCAGAGCCCGGGCGTGGCATCGGGCGCCTCTTCGTAGACAAGCCCATTGATGCCTGTTGGTTCGTGGATGCGGATGGCCTTCATCGCCCCGCCTCCTTTCGTATGTTGATGCAGTTCTGGTGTCCGGGGCGGCATCTCACCTGCCCGCGGACTTCCGTGTCATGACAGAGCGAAGGCAACGTGAGACGATCGTCGTCTCTGTTTGCGCCCGGCTGGCGAGCGACTGCACGACGTTGTCTGCGCCGTCGGCGGTGAGGAAGGGCCACGCCAGGAACAGTGCGCCGACCTCGTCGAGGTGACCGGCGAACCTGGGTGGCTCACGGATGTTGCCCGACACCAGTTTGGGGCCGTCAGGGAGGCTGGCCCTCCGCGGGTCGGGGACGAGCGCGCTTGTGCTCGCCGCGCTCAAGCAATCCTGACACGACATGACGGCCTACCTTGCCGGTCGCTTCGCTGACGAAGATCGTGCTCATGGCGGGTGAACGGGGCTTCGCTAGGCGGGAATCATGCCGAGCTGTTTCATCTGTGAGAGGACGTCGACGACCCCCCAGATCTCGGCGATTCGGCTGCCGGCGAAGCGGAAGATGAAGATCTCGTTGTAGGCGATGGATTTGCCGGTTGGCGGGAGGCCCCTGTACTCGCCCTGGTGGGTCCCGGTAACGGTGTTCCTGGCGACGACCTTGTCCCCCTCCGCGATCACATCCTCGACCGCAACGTGAAGGTCGGGGAACGCGCGAAGGAGCACCGCCCACACTTGCTTGAGCGCTTGCGCCCCCGTCGCGCCAGTCGGCACTGGCGCGTGGAACAGCACGTCCGGCTCGACGACCTCATCGATCGTCTCCGAGATGAGCTCCGCATCGCCGGTGTTCACGGCGTCATGGAAGCGGCTGAACGTCGCTTTGCTGGCTGTTGCCTGGGCTGCTGGCATGTGGCTTCTCCTCGGGCCGGCATGAACATTCGGGTGGTTATCGCTGCTCGGGGCGGGGGACTTGGCTGCCGGTGTGCGGCAGCCCGCCCAGGCCGGGTCACTTCTGGAGGACGGCCTCGATCTCGAGGCTGATCGACACCTTGTCGCCGACCGCGACGCCACCGCCGTCCATCGGGATGGTGATGTCGATGCCGAAGTCGCGCCGGCTGATCTGCGCGGTCGCGGAAAAGCCGGCCCGCTGCCCGCCCCACGGGTCCGGGCCGATCCCGTTCACCTCGCCGGTCAGCGGCACCTGCCGGGTGACGCCGTGCAACGTCAGCTCACCGTCGATGACCCAGCCGTCGCCGGTCCGGCGGATGCCGGTGGAGCGGTAGCTCATCGCCGGGTACTTCTCGACCTCGAAGTAGTCGGCGGAGCGGAGGTGGTTGTCACGCGGTTCGCTGCCGGTGTCGATGGACGCGAGGTCGATCATCGCGGCAACCGACGAGCCCCGTGGGTCCTCGCTGGTGACGATCGTGACGTCGTAGCTGGTGAACCGGCCGCGCACCTTGCTGATCATGAGGTGCCGGACAGAGAAGGCGATCTCGGAGTGCACCGGGTCGGCCTTCCAGGTGCCGGCCAGGTAGCCCGGGATCGCGACGGTCGCGGGGGCGGAGTTCATGGCTTCCTCCATGGATGTGGTGCCGGCTAGGCGGCGCGGGCAGTGGTGCGGACGCCGCGGCGGCCGGCGTAGGCGTACGGGTGGTCGAACACGTCGCGGGCCCGCTCGCCGGGCCAGGCGCGATCGCTGGGCGGATGAGCCGGTCATCATGCCGCTGAGCTTTCCTGTTCGCTGGATGTGTGTTCGTCTCAGCAGTACGACGACGCAACCCGCCGGAATGTCAGGCCACGGCGCGCCGGCCTCACATTCCGGTGCGGTGCGTCGTCGAACTGGTGAGGGCAGATGCGACCAAGGGAGGCGGCCGGCACCATGAGCACCCGGTACGGGCCAGGAGGCGGCCGGCCCGGTCCGGGCCTGGACGCGATCATGAGCGAGCGGCGCCAGCTGATCAATCTGGCCTACCGGCTGCTGGGCTCGCTGGCCGAGGCCGAGGACGCCGTGCAGGAGACCTACGCCCGCTGGTACGCCATGTCCGGGCAGCAGCAGCAGGCCATCGAATCGGCCGGCGGCTGGCTGACCACGGTCGCCAGCCGGATCTGCCTGGACCTGCTCGGCTCGGCGCGGGCCCGGCGGGAGCGCTACGTGGGCGAGTGGATCCCCGAGCCGCTGCCCGAACCTGCCGAGTGGACCAGCGGGCGGCCGGGCGCCGCCACGGCCGACCCGGCCGACCGGGTCACCCTGGATGAGTCGGTCACCATGGCCTTCCTGGTCGTGCTCGAATCGGTGACCCCGGCCCAGCGGGTCGCGGTCATCTTGCACGACGTTTTCGGCTACTCCTTCGCCGAGGTGGCCCAGATCACCGGCCGGACCCCGGCGGCCTGCCGCCAGCTGGCCTCCTCGGCCCGCCGCCGGATCCGTGCGTCCCGGGCTCCCGCGGCCCCCGCAGCCCAGCGCGCCGGCCTCGTCCGGGACTTCAAAAAGGCCTGGGAAGCCAAGGATATCGGCGCCCTCATCGGCCTGCTGGACCCCGCCGCCACCGTGATCGCCGACGGCGGCGGCCTGGTCCCCGCCGCGCTGCGCCCGGTCGAAGGCGGCGCGCAGATCGCCCGCTACCTGGCCGATCTCGCCGGCCGGGCACCCAGCCTGACGATCCTGGAGCGCACGGTCAACGGCCAGCCCGGCCTGGTCATCTGGGCAGTACGCAACCCCGACAAACTCCGGCCCTGGACGGCGCGCTGACCCGCGCCTCCATCCCATCGGGTCTGCTGCCAGCCGCCGCTACCCAGCCTCCCCTGCCCTCCCAGGCGGGCCGGGCCACCACGGCCCGCCAGAGAAAGAAGGGCCAGCCCGCGGCCGGAGCCCCAGCTCCAGACACATAACGCAGACACATAACGGGGTGATCAGGGGCGCCGCCAGCTACCCGTTTGGCACGAACGTCACGGGCGCCGAGTTGGCATTAGGCGCGACGCCACGACACCCGGCTCCGGGCAGATCGTCACCTTCCGTAGCTAGGTTGTCTTCCTGATGACTAGCGGCACTTGGGCTCGCGGGTCCCTGCGAGCGGCCGGCGGACCGCTGCCTTTGTGGCCGCCGCACCCACCGCACTTGCGGCGGCGCGTCCAGGGCCGGAAACTTCTCCGCATATTCTCCGCGGCGCAGCCATCTCGCCCCGGCGCGCTCTCAGTCCGGCGGGCTGACCTGCAGAAACTGCGCAACCCAGCGAAGGCACCCGGTTGCCTGGACCTCTCCCTGCTTAGTGAGGGAAACGAAGCGAGCGCTAGCTCTGAGCTGCGGTTTGCCTGGTGGCAGGTGTTGGGTTCGAACCAACGTAGGCTAAGCCGACGCTGATCTTCGGACAGCGAAAGCTGCGGCTAGTCCTGGCCGAGTATCAGGCCCATTACAACGGAAGACGGCCCCACCGCAGCCAACACTCCGGCCACCCCGGCCCGACCACCCCGCTGCTGACCCGTCCCAGAAGAGGATCACGCGCCGGCCCGTCCTCGGCGGCCTCATCAACGAATACAACCAGCCGCGTAGAAGCCCAGGTCAACACCCGTGGCCGAGTTTACAAACCCCACAGGCCTGGCGGGCCTCCCGGCTGAACGTTCTTGCCGCCATTGTCAATGAATAGCTCGCCAAGAGGCGGGCGGTCAGGTGTTCTCCGGGAAATGACACGCGACCTGGTGGCCGGGCGCGAGTTCGGCGAGCGGTGGCTCGGTCGTCCGGCAGATCTGCTGGGCCTTCCAGCATCGGGTGTGGAAGCGGCAGGCGGGCGGCGGGTTGAGCGGGCTTGGCACATCCCCGGTGAGCCGGATGCGCTGCCCTCGGCCCCTGGCCGCGGGTTTGGGCGAGGGCACGGCCGACAGCAGGGCCACCGTATAAGGATGACGCGGTGCCGCGTAAAGCTGTTGGCTGTCCGCGAGCTCGACGATCTTCCCTAGGTACATGACCGCCACACGGTGGTAAGGTCCGCGTAAGCGCAGCGCGGGCGGAAGGCGCAGCCCGATGGCAGGTGAATCAGGCTAGGCGGGGTGCCTGTGATCGGTATCAGCCGCTCCTCGCGCTCCCGGTCGAGACGGGGCATGGAGCCGAGCAGCCCCCATGTGTAGGGATGCTCAGGGCGCCCGAAGATGTCTTCGGCGCTGCCGTACTCGACGGCCTTACCCGCGTACATCACCAGCACGTCATCCGCGAGTTCGGCGACCACCCCTAGGTCGTGGGTGATGATGATGACCGCGGATCCGAACTCGGCCTGCAGTTCCCGGATCAGGTCGAGGATCTGCGCCTGGACTGTGACGTCGAGCGCCGTCGTCGGCTCGTCGGCGATGAGCAGCTCGGGATCACAGGACAGCGCCATGGCAATCATCGCGCGCTGCCGCATCCCGCCGGAGAGCTCGTGCGGGTAGCTGTCCACCCGCATGGCCGCCTGCGGAATCCCGACTCGATCCAGCCTGTCGATCGCGTGCTTGCGGGCTGCCGTCTTGCTGACGTCGTTGTGAATCCGGTATGCCTCGATGATCTGATCGCCCACCGTGTAGTACGGGTGCATCGAGGAGAGCGGATCCTGGAAGATCATCGCCATCTTGCTGCCGCGCAGCTGGCGAATCCGCGCCGGCATCGCGGACACGAGTTCTTCGCCATCCAGCCAGATCTCACCGCTGATCAGCGCATTCGTGCCCTCGTGAAGGCCAAGGATGCCGAGGCTGGTGACGCTCTTGCCCGAGCCGGACTCGCCGACGATACCGAGCGTGTGACCGCGGTCTACCTGGAACGACAGCCCGTCTACCGCGTTGACCAGGCCGTCGTCGGTCGGGAAGTGGATCCGCAGATCCCTGACATCGAGCAGCTCGCGCGGCGCCCGCGGGCTGCTGGCCTGCAGCGGCATTGCGGCCGCTGCGGTCATCGCTCTTGACGCCCGTCGCGCTGGGGGCGCGGTATCAGTACCTCACTCGCGGATCGACGACGGCGTACAGGATGTCCACGATCAGATTCGCAATCACGACGAAGAACGCCGTCAGCATGACCACGCCAAGGATCTGCGGGAGATCGTTGTTCTGGATCGCGAGGACCGTAAACAAGCCGAGACCGTGCAGCGAGAAGGTGAACTCGGTGAGCACGGCGCCGCCCAGCAGCAAGCCCAGATCCAGGCCGAAGATCGTGACGATCGGGGTCAGCGCGGCGCGGAGCCCATGCTTGACGATGACATTCCGCTCGGCCAGGCCCTTTGCCCGTGCGGTGCGGATGTAGTCCTCGCCCATCGTCTCCAGCATGCCGGCCCTGGTCAGCCGGGCGTACAGCGCCGCATACAGGAAGGCGAGCGTGGTCCAGGGCAGCACCAAGTTGCGTGCCCACAGGTACGGGTTCTCGGTGAGCGGGACGAACTGCAGGTCCGGAAAGATCGGCCATCTGAAGCTGAACAGCTCAAGCGCTATCAGCCCGGTGAAGAAGATCGGCAGCGATACTCCGGCCAGCGCAATGCCCATTGCCGCCCGGTCGAAGACGCTGCCGCGCCTGAGCGCGGAGAGCACGCCGATCGCGGTGCCGAACACCAGCCACAGGCACGCGGCGCCGAAGGCCAGCGAAGCTGTGACCGGTAGATCGCTCAGCATCATCGGCCAGACCGGCTGCTGGTTACGGAACGAGTACCCAAAGCACGGCGGCGGGCAATAGGTCTTGTCCGGTCCGGCGTTGTAATGCACGCCAAGCACGATGCCCTTCGCGAACCGCCCATATTGCACCGCGAGCGGCTCGTTGAATCCGAGCTTCTGCTCGATCGCGTGGATGGCGGCCGGCGTCGGGTTACGTCCGACATACTGCGAGGCCAGCTGGTAGGAATTCTGCCCGGCCAGCCGTGGGATGAGAAAGAAAATCGCGAACGTGATCATGCTGACCACGATGAGCAGAAAGACCGTGACGATCAGTCGGCGGATAATGAATCTAATCATTTGATACAGCGTCGGCACCCGGCGACTCCATGCCGCCGGGCACCGGCGCGTTCACCTGCCTTCGCTACGCCCGGCGGCCTACTTCCGGCCGAGGGCCGCGTAGTCGTACATGCCGTAGTAGAGATGGACAAATACGTTTGTCACGTTCGGATTCCGGTACAGCAGCGACTTCGCGTAAACACCCGGCATGATGACGGCCTGCGACATGACCTGGCGGTCGATCTGGGGCCAGATCTGGTTCCTGGCGCCCTCGTCGGTAGTTGCCACCGCCTTCGCGAACAGGTTGTTCACCTTCGGATCGTCGAGTTCGCCGATGTTGGTGTTTCCGGCTGGGGCGATGGCGTCGCCTGCAGTGAGGTAGTAAAGGAATCCGTATCCGTCCGGCCAGTCTGCCGCCCAGCCGCCGATGCTGAGGCCGAGGTCGTGCTGGTGCACGAAGTTCGGCACGCCGGCGAAATTGGTGAAGTACTTGCCTGACGTGTATCCCTGGAGAGTGACCTTGATCCCGGCCCCGGACAGGGCCTGCTGCATCGCGGTCGATGCGGCCTTTTCCTTGGGCCGGTCGGAACGGAATGCCATGTTGGTGGCGAAACCGTTGGGCTGGCCACAGGCGGCCAGTTCCTGCTTGGCCTTGGCGACGTCACCGTGCGGCTTGGTCGTCGCCCCGTACAGGTCGAACTTCTGGTGGCCGACGATGTTCGGCGGCAGCACGGTACTGGCGATGCTCCCTCCCGCGATTGGCCCGCCGTAGGCAGTCTGATACGCGACCTTGTCAGCCGCGTACTCGACGGCCCGCCGGCAGTGCACGTTGTCGAGCGGCTTCACCTTGCTGTTGATGTAGGTGAACCACAGGAAGCCGCTGGGCGCGGCGTCGGCATTCTTCCTCAGCGATTCGCTGGACAGGACTTGCGCCCGTGCCGCGGCTTGCACGCCGGTCCCGGCCATATCGATGTGGGCGAAGTTATGGATCAGGTTGTTGTCGATCGTGTCGGCGTTGACGTTCAGGTTGACTACGATCTCGTCGACGAGTTGCTTTCTGTTGGGGTCGGTGGCCGCGTCCCACTCGGTGTTGCGGACCAGCGTGAACTGCTTGTCGAGCGTGTAGTTCTGGAACTTGTACGGCCCGGTGGAAACCGGGTGGAGCTGGTAGTTCGCCCCCTTGTCCTTGGCCCGCGGCACCGGGACCGTCTGCGGCAGCGAGACCACGTAGTCGAAGTCCGCGAACGGCTTCTGCAGGTGGAAGACGATTGTCGTCGCGTTCGGCGTATCGACCGACTTCAGGCCGAGCTTGCCCGGTGTCTTGTCCTTGTACGGGCCCGGATACTTGGAGTCGGTGAGCAGCAGCGCGAAGTAGCTTGGGCCGTTGGGCAGCACGTCCTTGGCATAGGTGCGCTCCACGGCGTACTTGATGTCGGTGGTGGTGACTTTCGTGCCGTCCTCGAACCTGATGTTGGGCTTGATGTGATAGGTCCAGGTCAGGCCGTCGGCGCTGACCTGTCCACGCGCGCTGGCCAGGTCCGGTACGAGCTGCAAGCCGCACTTGCCGGGGCAGGACTTGAACGTCATCAGGGACCGGCCGTAAAGCCGCGTCATGTTCCACATGTGCGCGTAGTACGTGTTCCCGGGGTCCGTCGAGTCGGGGACGCTGCTGTTATTGAAGGTGATTGTCCCGCCCTTATGAGCGGAGGGGTTGACCACGCTTGTGTTCCCCGCGTTGTACGCCACCTGGCTCGGGGTAGCGGTCTTGACAGCGCTTCCGCAGGCCGCGAGCCCGAGGGCTGCCACCGCCCCGGCGGCAGCCAGCGGAATTATCCTTCTTCTGTTCATCGAATGACACGCCTCCTGCATACGATTCGTGGATGGATCAGGCTCAGCATCAGCGGGCTTACCGCGTCCGCGGATCGAGCGCGTCCCGCAGCCCGTCACCGAAGAGATTGAATGCCATCACGGTAATGAAGATGGCCAGCCCCGGGACGAGCATGAACGCAGGATCAATCTGGAAATATTAATTTGTGACTGCGTCGGACAGCATTCCGCCCCAGGTCGGGGTGGGCGGATACAGCCCCACGCCGAGATAGGACAGAGCGGCCTCGAACAGGATGTTGGTCGGTATAAGCAGCGTCGAGTACACGATGATCGGCGCTACCAGGTTCGGCAACAGCTCACGGAAGAGGATGTATGCCGGGCGCGCGCCGAGACTGCGCGCAGCATCAACGAACTCACGCTCCCGCAGCGAGAGCGTCTGGCCGCGGATTATCCTGCCCATGTAGGGCCAGTTAAAGAATCCGATGACAAAGATCAGCAACGCAATGCGCAGGGTGTTGCCCGATAGGCCGAACGCCGTGGGCGGAATGACGCCTACCAGCGCGAGCGCGAAGACCAGCAGCGGAAAGGCGAGGAAGACATCCATGGAGCGCGCGATGACTGCATCAAGCCAGCCGCCAAAGTAGCCCGCGATGACCCCGAAGATGACGCCGAGGCTCACTGCGAGGAATGTGGCAAGGAACGCAATCATCAGGGAGTACTGCGCGCCGTTCACGATCCGGCTGAGGACGTCGCGGCCGCTGACGGGCTCCACTCCCAGCGGGTGTGCGAGGCTGATCCCGCCAAATGCGCCGACCGGACGGCTGAACGTCGGGTTGATGAGGTTCTGGTGGTAAGTATTGGGTGACTGGGTGATGTGCGGCCCGATGATCGCAGCCAGGACCAGCAAGATCACGGTAATGCCACCGACCATCGCGACCTTGTCCCGCAGCCGCCGCCAGGCGATCTGACCAAGCGAGCGGCCCTCGATCTGGCCGGCTCCTGCCAGCACCGCCTCGGGCGCTGGCCTAGCTTTGATCGGCGAGATTTCGAGCGGTGCTGTCATCGGTGGCCATCCCTACGTGCCGACAGCTGCTTCCGCCGAGGCCGACCGAGCTAACTCCCTCGAACGAGCCGGCACCGACGACTTGCCTCAATGTCCGGAATCCGTCGACCTTCGCCAGTTCCAGGCTGTTGGCGGGAACCCTGCTGCTGGCCGGGGCGAGCACCTTGATGTGCAGCTTCGCGCCGCCGCGCACGCGGATGACCTTCCCCGACGGATCCTGAACTATCCGCGCGACGTACTCGACTCGGTAACCGGGCGTGGCGCCCCTGCCCATGTTGATCACCAGCCGGTCAAAGCAGGCATGCTGCCGTGCCCGCACCCTCCATACAACGGAGCGGACCATCGTTCCCGCCTGCTTGGGCTTGCTGCCCGGTGGGTCGCGCATGATGACGCTCGCGACGTCGCAGCAGGCGCCGCCGGGGCCGACGCCATTGCCGGTGACGTGAGCCCCCGAGAATGACGAGTGCCGCGACCGCAGTCCCGGCGAATCCCTTCATCGCATTCCTCTTCCGGGCCCGGAGTGATCTGCCCACGTGCGCGGTGCGGCACAGCGGTGGGCCGAGACGCCGCGCTTATCGCCGTTCCGCCGCAATGGCAGCCGGTCCTGCCGCCTACGCCGCTATAGGAGTCGGCACTGTCATGTAACAGGCCAGCGCGCACGTGTGAAGGAGCGTTGCCGAACCTATGTGAATGGCATGGAGAACTCTCCATACGGTGTTACGGCGATTCCACAACGCCCGCGCGGCATCACATTCTGCTTGTCTCGAACATCCGCCGCGGTCCGGTGGGAGAGGGTGCGCTGACCAGTAGTGATCTTGACCAGCTCCTAGCCAGGCCATGTGCTCTGGCACCAGTCAGCACCGTCTGCACCGCGGGAAGCCCGGCTGGCAGATCACCCCTTGATCGCGATCGAGGGGCGTTGACTTTCATGGCCTCGACCGGCTGGCCGATGTACAGCGGCCGGTGATCAGACGGCGGGCACCCTTACCGTCCGGCCGGGGCACTGCGGTGGCCATGCCGGGCGGGCCATCCGGTGGCTCCGCTGGGCCCGGCCGTCCATGACTGCCGGAAGTATATGCTGGCCAGCTCACCCGGTCGGATTCACAACACCTGCGGATCCGCCGCCGCGCCGAACGGGTTCTGCTGCCGCGAGAACCTGCCCCCCGGGCAGGAACTCCAGGCCCGAGGCGGCGCCGATGAGCGGGCTGATCTTGATGCTCGGGTCCAGCGGTGACGTGTCCACGATCCCGAAGGACTGCCCCAGCGCCTCCAGTCCCGGCGTGGTCGGCTGGGCGATGAAATCCGGCTCCGCCTGCGTCACAGCGCTGTTGCGCTGCGACGCGCGCGGTGCGGCGATCGCGTCGGGCAGCGACATGCCGAAGTCGATGCGGTTCACCAGGATCTGCAGCACGGTGGTAATGATCGACGCGCCGCCGGGGGAGCCAACCGCAAGCCACGGCGTGCCATCCCTGAGCACGATCGTCGGGGACATGCTGGAGCGCGGCCGTTTGCCCGCGGCGGGCAGGTTGGGGTCGTTCGGCACCGCCGGCGCGAAGTTGAAGTCCGTGAGCTCGTTGTTGAGCAAGAAGCCGCGGCCGGGAACGGCGATGCCGCTGCCGCCGAGTTGCTCGATCGTGTTCGTGTAGGAGACCACGTCGCCGAACCGGTCCGCCACCACGAAGTGGTTGGTGCTCGCGCCGTCGGACGGCTGGCCCGCCGTGGTGGGCTGGATCGGCGTGCAGCCGCCCGATCCAGCGAACGGATCGCCCGGCGCGACCGGGCTGGTGAGCGCCTTGTCCGGGTTGATCAGGCAGGCGCGCTGCCGGCCGAACTCCGGTGAGAGCAGCTGCTGCAGCGGCACGTTCACATATGCCGGGTCGCCGATGTAGGCGTTGCGGTCGGCGAAGGCGAGCCGGGTGGATTCCAGATAGTGGTGCAGGGCTTGTACCCGGGTCATCGCCGCCAGGTCGAAGTTGGACACGATGTTCAGCGCCTCGCCATCGGTGGTGCCGCCGCTGGACGACGGCGCCATCCCGTACACGTCGTAGCCGCGATAGTTCACGTGCGTCGGGGCGCGCACCAGCGCGGCATAGTCACGCAGGTCGCCGATCCGCATCAGTCCCGGACGCGGCGTGATGGTCGCGCCGGGCACGAGCGGCACGTGCTCGACGGTGTTGACGATGTCGCCGCCGAGCCGGCCGCCGTAGAAGTAGCCGGCCCCGAGGCGGCCGATCTCCTGGTAGGTGTGTGCGAGGTCCGGGTTGCGGAATGTCGAGCCCACCACGGGCAGCTGGCCGCCCGGCATGAACAGGTCCCGGGTGGAGCTGAACTGGATGAACCGGAACGCGTTTTCGCGCACCTGCTCACGGAAGGTCGCGTCGACGGGGAAGCCCTCGAACGCGACTCGCTCGGCGGGACGCAGAACCTGTGCCAGGCTCCGCGTCCCCCACAAGTCCAGCGCCCTCTGCCAGGTCACCAGCGTGCCGGGCACGCCGACCGACAGGCCGCTCGTCACCGCCACCGGGAAGGCGAGCGGCTTGCCGGTGGCCGGGTCGATGAACAGGCTGGCGTCGGCGAGCTCCGGCGCGGTCTCCCGCCCGTCGATCGTCCACACCTGCTGCGTGCGGGCGTTGTAGTACACAAGGTAGCCACCACCGCCGATGCCGGCCACGAACGGGTCAGCGACGCCCAGCGTCGCCGCCACCGCCACCGCCGCGTCGATCGCGTTGCCGCCGTGGCGCAGGACGTCTAGCCCGGCCGAGGTGGCCTCCACATCGTCAGAGGCGACCGCACCCCCCGTGCCGACCGCGACCGGCTGCTTCGTGATAAAGACAGCGCTGGCTGTCGCGGCCGGGCTTGCCGCGGCCGGGCTTGCCGCGGCACAGCTGAGCACGATCGCGCCCGCGGCCGACAGCGCCAATAAGCCGTTTCGCGTGGACCTCATCGACTTCCTCCCCGGAGCGGGACGAGAGGGGGGTGGCACTGTTCGGACATGTCCGACTCTGCGGTCACCTAAACATCAAACCAACATCATGCCGAACGGCTAGCGCTGCGTGTCGCAGCACTGGGCGTGCGAGCAGATCGGGAGTGCGACCGTGGGCCGCCGGGGGGTTCCAGGGGGTCGCCCCCCTGGGCCAGCACTGCCCGAACGGCCAGCGCTTTTTGCCGCCCCTCATGTGCGGGCATTGCCGGGGCGGCCCGTGAGCCGAGGCCCTGCCCCCGGCACCGAACCACTGCCACGGACCTGCCGCTCGAAGGAAGCCCTCGCCTGCGCCGACGCCGGCTACGCCGCCCGCCGCCGCAGCCTCAGCCTCTGGCGCGACGGCCCGGGCCTGCCCTGGGGGCACCCGGATTTCGTGCTGGCCTCCGCCTTGCGCCTCCGCCACCAGGTCCTCGGCCAGCTGCCGGTTGCCCACGCTGACCATGACGATCCTCAGGCAGTCATCCCAGGCCGCCGTGTAGAACTCCGCGAACTCGCGCTGGTCCTGTTCCACGCCCTATACACGCATGAGGGGGCGGATTCCTTTACCTCGTGATGCCTTGACTCTTGCAACCAAGGATCGCTGGGCTGAGCGGGACTGTAAGAACCCGGAGGAGCCACGATGCGCCGGACCTGCCCCGGCGGCCGGTCGCCCCGATGACGATCGGCAAGACCTTCACCGCGCCAGACGGCAAGATGTTCCGCCCGTCGATATTCCTCACGCCGACGTGTGCCAGCTACGGCAAGATCGGCGCGGACGGCACAGCTGCGGATACACCGGCTGGTCACGCCCGGCACGATCCTGCGGTGGCATCGCCGCCTGGTCACACGCAAGCGGACCTATCCGCACCGGACGGGCCGGCCGCCGGTCAGCGCCGAGATTGCCGCGCTGATCGAGCGACTCGCAACCGCGCCTGAGCACGCCAGTCTGCCGGTCTTTGCCGTGGCCGACGACCTCGCGCCACTTCTTCAGCGGACTCAGCGGAGCTGGCGGAGCCGCTCGGCCGCGGCCTCCGGCAGCACCTCTGTGCTGGCCGTCCCCATCGCCGACTCCGCCCCGGCCAGGTACTTCAGCTTGCCGGGCGCCCGCATAACCGTGAATAGCTCCAGGTGCAACGCGAGATCCTCTGACCCCTGGCGGACGGGCGCCTGGTGCCAGGCGGAGATATAGGGCGCCGGGACGCCAAACAGGCGGTCAAGTCTGTGCAGCAGGTCCAGGTACAGGTCGCAGAATTCGGCCCGCGCGGCGTCGGGTAGGGCCTGCAAATCCGGCACCCGGCGGTTCGGGTAGAGATGGATCTCGTATGGCCAGCGGGCGGCATACGGCACGAACGCGGTCCAGTGCCGTCCGGCGGCGACGACCCTCGACCCGTCGGCGCGCTCCGCTGCGAGGATTTCGTCGAACAGATTCAACCCGGTCCGCAGCCGGTATCTGGCAGCGCGCTCAAGCATGCGCGAGGTCCGCGGCGTGACGAACGGGTAGGCGTGGATCTGCCCGTGCGGATGCGACAGGGTCGCCCCGATCTCCGGGCCTCGGTTTTCGAAGCAGACGACCTGCGCCACGCCGGGCACTTGCGCCAGTTCCATGCTGCGGTTGGCCCAGACGGCCAGGATGGTCGCCAGCTGGGCCGGGGCCAGGTCAGCGAGTGAGGCGTTGTGCCGCTCGCTGAAGCAGATGATCTCCGACCGGCCAGCCGCCGGTTGCGAGAGCAGTAGCCCGTCGGCCTCGTCCGGCTCCGCGCCAGCGGAGCCGGACGAGCCCGGACGGGGCAGGCCGGAGCAGAGCCCGGGAAACCTGTTCTCGAACACGACCACGTCGTAACAGGGCGCCGGGATCTCGGTCAGGATGCCCGCCGCGGACGGGCACAGTGGGCAGTGGTCATCGTCCGGCTGGAACGTGCGGTGCTGCCGGTGGCTGGCTACGACCACCCACTGGCCGAGCAGCCGGTCGTAGCGCAGCTGCGACTCGGCCCGCAGCGGATCGAGCTGACGCCGGTCCGGGTAGTCCCCCGGCCGCTCGGGAACATCGCCGAAGTAGATCAGCGTCCGGCCATCAGCAAGGGTGACCGCCGTCTTCCGCACGGGCCCACACCCCCGGGCGCATTGGCCTTATCGGCCGACAGTCGACCCGAGGCCAGATGGCCTCGATGCAGATGAGGATAGCTGGCGGCAATCCGCCCGGCTGAGTGATGCCACATCCGGCGGCTGTCTGCCCGACGGCCCGGTTCTGGCGCTCGCGCAGCGCGCTGCGCAGCCGGTGGGTCAGCGCCTCGGGCAGGCCCGGGCGCTCCGCCCCATCCGGGTCAGCGCCGCAAAGATCGTGCGGATCAGCGCGATGCCCAGGCAGGCAACGACCAGGATCACGACGCCGCTCACCGCAAGGCAGGTGACGCCGAGCTTGCCGATGGCCGGGCCGATGCTGCCCAGGTCCAGCCCGACCATGAGGGTGCCAGTGACGCCCGGCCCGGCCGTGCTGGTGATGACGAGAGAGAAGTCCTTAGCGCTGCAGGCGAACGGGATGCGCTGGGCCCGGTACCGGACCGGCCCGGCGATCATCCGCCAGCTTCCGCCGCCGCTGACGGTTCGGGTCTACCTCACATACCGCGTTGTGTGAAGGCGGCAAGTCAGAAGACCTTCGCGCGGAAGCGTGATGGTCAATCCAGCGAGGGCAGCGGTCACATTCGCCTGGTCGTGCTGCGGGGCGTTGGCGAAGGCGGCGGTTTTCGTGCAAGCCCCGGTTGTGGCCGTGGGCCGGCCTTGGTGGCACGTTCTCGTCGCGATCTTGGATGCGACCGCAACCGGTACGTGGCAGGGGGCGTCGTAGATGCTGGAGCCACGTGAAGGGCAGCAGCGCTGATGTTAAGGCCGATCCGGACACCGCACATTTACTTACCGGAACTTCCGGCAATCCTTGGATACAATCTCGACCTGAAGGTATTCGTGAAGGATGAATCACAGCAACTGGGTCGTTCCGTTAAGGGCAGGGTTGCGTACGCTATGGCGAAGCGAAGCCGGGAGTCGGGAAGGCAAATCGTTGAGTCCTCGTCAGGAAACCTCGCGCTGGGGCTGGGATATTGGTGCCGCAAGCTTGGCGCTGCCAAACCCCTGTGCCTGATAGACGAGTGTTGTGAAGAGTCAATGCTCGGTGCGTTATCCGAGGTTGGATGTATTATTGAAGTTGTGCCTCTAACTCGCCGTGAACAACAGAAGCAGTCGGGGGTAATTAAAAGGATTAACCGCGCGAAGAACTACGCTGAACGCGGTTACTATTGGCCAAATCAATACGATTGCCCTGATTGGATACGGGTCCACCAGGAAACGACAGGACCGGAGATTTGGCGTGACCGCAGGACTTATGACGTGGTCGCCGGTGCAGTTGGAACGGGCGCTACGATGTCGGGCGTTGCACTGGCGCAGCCAGCAGGCGGCAGGACGAGGTTGGTAGCGGTTGAGCCGAACGGCTCTATGATATTTAGCAAGCAACCTGGCGCCTATCGCGTAGCGGGTGCAGGGAATCCGTTCACGCCTCAGAACTACCGGCGCGAGTTGATGGACTCAGAGGTCGCTATAGAAGATAGTGCATCGTTCGGTGCGGCCAGGAGTCTGCGTGCCGCCGGTCTCGCTATCGGCTCGTCCGGTGCCATGGCAGTGGTTGGTGCTCTGCGGGCAGTCAAGGGGCTAGGTGGAGAAGTGAAGAGAGCATTGGTGATCGTGGCCGATGATGGCTGGTATGAACCTATATAGACAAGAAGAAAAAGGCTCGTTCGACGGCGACGGGAATCTCGTGCGACGGCGACGGGAACCTCGTGCGACGGCGGCGGGAACGTGGTCTCTGGCGGTCCTGGTCCCGGTTCCGGACGCGCACCCGGGCTTCCGCTAGCCCAGAAGCGGGTGTCCGGATCAGATCTTTGATCGCCGGAAATCCTATGCACGCTGCCTGGACTCCGGCCGGTATCCGGTCTCCGGCCGTGGCGGCAGCTTCATGCCGCGGCGGCGGGCGTGACTTCGATCCGCAACGGGCCGCAGCGTCCATTGCTGAGCGGCGGATAGTCGACCGAGCATGCGGTGAGCACGAAGACCAGGTCTCGCTGGGCGAGGAAGGAGATGGCGTCACCCGGCCGTGACGCGGCGACACCGATCCGCAGCCTGCCATCAGGCTGCGGGCCGGAGTTCTGGAACAAGTTGACCGGGTCAGGAACGACCGGCAGCGAGATACCGGCCGATGCCACCGCGGCCAGGAAGTTGTCACGGCAGTTAGCGTGGCCAGGCAGCCGGCGGCTTTCATACAGCCACCGGTCGCAGGGCGGGAACAGCATGTCGTGCAGGCCCGGCGAGGTGTCGGCTGCCAGCTGGAGGATCGGCATGCCGTACTGATCGCGGAACTGCTCGCCCACGGCGGGGAACAGGCGCTCGCAGCGGTCGCGGGTATGACTTGCCGACAGCCAGCGGCCAGGATCAGCGGCGTCAATCGCCCACATGTCGCCGACCTGGTGACCGTCCGCATCGAGGACCCGCACTTGCTCGCCACGGCCGACGCTGACCGCCTGCCCGGACTGGGGTGCCACGATCACCACCCGCTGCGCGGCGCCTGACCCTGCCATCTCCGCCATCACTCCTCGATACACCCGCGGCAGCCCAACGCTCGCATATCAGCGTGAGTCGTTCTGCGTCAAGCTTTGGCCGGTGCCCGGTCCGTCGTCTGTCCCTGCATAGCGGTTATGGGGTTTGTCCCTGCAGCGCGTGATCGGGTTGAGTTGAGGAGACGACGGGCGGGGCCGCCCATGATGAGCGCCGAGATCACTAGGTGTCTCGATGCCGCAGAGGGCTCGCCCCGGCCGTCAGCTTGTGTCGCAGCGGTTCCTCAGGCGGCGAGCGCTGCGGCTTTCTGCTGCCGGGTGCCGTGCGTGGCGATGACCAGATCCTAGGTTTGCCCGGTGGTGATGACGGCGTGCAGCTGCCGCAAGATCGCCGCCGCGATGACAGTCTGGGCCTGGGTGGGCGTGAGCTTGTTCTGCTCCCTGCTGGTCAGGTGCTGGTAGCGGGCACTGTAGACCGGGTTGGCGCGTTGCGCTCCCCAGACCGCGCGCCAGGCTGCCAGGCGCAGCCCGGGCGTCCCAGCCCGGTCAGACTGGTCCGGCCGGTGAACGCCGGACAGTTTCTCCCGTGGTGCCAGGCCAGCGTGCTTGACCAGCGCGCGTGCGGTGGCGAATTGCCTCGGGTCGCCGGTCTCGGCCAGGATCGCCGCCGCGCCGACCGGCGACAGCCCGGTAATCGAGGTGACCAAAGCGGTCAAGCCGAGCTCGTCCAGGACGCCGGTCATCCGCTGCTCGGTCTCGGTGAGCCTGGCCTTGGTGAGCTGCCAGTCCTCGAGCAGCAGCCGCACCCGCTCCAGCGCGCCGGCCCGGTGCGTGATCACCCCGGCCGGATCGCTGAGCGCGGCGAATAACCCGCACGATCCGCAGGCAGGGTTTCCGCCCGCCGCTGCGGGGTGATCTCGCGACGCACCGCCTGCTCGAAGCGGGCCGCCCCCAGTCGGCGGGTACGGGCGAAGTCGCGCTCGCGCAGTGGACTGACCGCGCCAGCGCCACCGGCAACGCCGCCGCACGCGGTGCGGGCGGCATGGCCGTCGGTGCGATCGACGCCATGCTGCGCCGGCTGGACCTGCTCCGCGGCCCGGTGACGCGCGAGATCCGCCGGGCCGGCGACGCGCCGCGCTGATCAGCAGTCAACGGAGCGCCCCGCTTGCTCCGGCTGGCTGGGCTCTTTCTGCCAGGCCTGATGGGCAGTGAAGGCGACGTGGCCTGGACAAGCGCGGGCAATTCCGCTGCCCGGGCAGTTCCCGGGCTTATGCGCTGCTGGCTGGCCCGCCGCGCGGCGGGCCAGCCAGCTCGGCGGGCGCTGTTACGGCAGGGTCACCGGGCCGTGTGCCCGGATGATGACCTGGATCGCGATCGGCCGGCGGGAGCACCCGTGGGCGGTGTGCCGGGCGACGATCAGGCCGCGGAGCCGGTAGCGGCCGTGGCCGCTGATGCCGGCGTACTTGCCGGTGCCGTGGCTGAGCCTGTAGGTGCCGCGCTCGCGGAACGTGCCCGCGCAGGTCCTGGTGCTGAAGTGCTGGCGGCTGTGGGTGGCATGGTGCCGGACGCGGAACTTGCCGCCGGGGAACTTGAAGGTGTCCCTGGTGTTGCTGGTGGCGATGTCGACGCCGCTGGCGTTGAACACGCCGTAGGCGACCACCTTGCTCCTGTTGGATGTCAGCGAGGTGGACACGATCTGGAAATGCTCAATCCCGGTAACGGCACGCTGGGCACTGGCCGGGTGGGTGATGGTGACCGGATGGGCGGGGCTGCCCGGGTGGGCGGGGCTGGCCGCAGCCACCCCGGCTCCGGCGATCATCGTGACCGTGGCGGCCGCGCCGATCAGCGCGGCAAGCATCTTGCGCATTGCGTCTCCCTTCCTAGGAGACACCAGCGTTGCGCGGGACGTCCGGTGCCATCAAGGGTGCTGGTATCCGGTTACGACGTGTGGCCACCATGCCACTAGCCAGGGCTGGCCGGGCGCTCGCCGTTGCCAGCAGGGATCGCCCCGCAGCGGTGCAAAGTCATTATGAGCTATCGCGGAAGGCTGGTCCGGGCCGCTCGCGATGCCTGCGGCGAACTTGGCGACGTCCGGTCACGAGCGAGCTGCCGGGCCGGGCAGGTCTGCTGAGATCGAGCCGGAGGCAGCGAGGGCGGGCGGGGGCGATGACGGCACGCCTTTTCGCCGTTCGCGCTTGCGTCCAGAGCACCTGAGCCATCCCGGCCGTGTTCCGCCGGAGGCGTGCCGTTGCCGGCCGCCAGCGCCGCCCGGCAGCCGGGTTCGGTGGCGAAGAGGCGGCCGTCGTCGCTTCAGGGCTTGCGGGCCGGCAGCCTGGGCCCAGCGGCCGGGGTGCCCCGCGAGTGCCGGGCCCTTCGCAGCGGCCGCGCCGGGGCTGGGCGCTTGGGGTGGTGTGAGCACCACCGGATATGGCGGTGCTGACTTGCTTCCCGGTCGCGGGGCGGTGCGGAGACAATGAGGCTGCGATATGCCGATCGGAGGCGGGGCGGTGTGAGCGCGGTCTGGATGCGGCTCCGCTCGGAGGTCAGGGCCCGGTGGCGGTCGTGGCTGGGCCTGGCGCTCCTGATCGGCCTGACCGGCGGGGCCGCGGTGGCCGCCGCGGCAGGCGCACGGCGGGTGCAGATCCTCATCCAGGCCGTCCACGACCAGCAGCAGGTGACGGTCTTCGGCGTCGACGCGCTGGGCGGCGCGCTGCCACAGCGCCCGGAACTGATGGAACTCCGCGACCGGAGGGTCCTCCTCCAGCAGGTAGGCCAGCTGCGGGACCACCGCAGCCAGAAACCGCGAGCTGTCCGCGTCAGCCTCCCGCCGCGACAGGAAATAGCAGGCAATCTCGCACTTGCCCTGTAGTGCCACCACCGCCTCGGCCAGTAGCGACGTCTTCCCCGCCCACGCACCCCCGGCCAGCCACCGGTAACCCTCCGCCCCCGGTAGCGAACGAGGCGATCTCAGCCAGCTCCCTCTGTCGGCCCACCAGCGTCGCGGTGCGCTGGTGGATCTCCCGTACCGTTGCCCAGTACGCAGGCTCCGCCCGGCGCCGCGGGGCGGGCAGCCGCCGCAGTGCATGCACGCCGGGAACTCCCAGCCGGGCCCACCAAATACCCCCATCCGCCACACCTGGCCCCCACCCCGGATGCTGATCACTTGCCCCCGTGCCAATCGGCCACGTTTATAAGGCCCCAGCCTTGCTGGCACAGCGCACAGACACGCTACGTGGCCTGTCACAGGACGCGCTATCCGCCGATCTGCGCGGCTGCAGCACTCTCGATGATCATCCCGTCGAGTACCCAGAACTGGGTGCTCTGAACGGCCCCAGCGCGCCCGTCGCGCCCCCAGGGCCGAAAGACTGTGGGTATGGAGTTCTTCTGTTACCACCGTGACCGGCCCGGCTCCGCTGCGCTGCGCGACGAGCTGCTGGAACCGCACTGATCCTTCATGGACCGGTACGCAACGCAGATGATCGCCCGCGGCCCGACCCTTGCCCGGGACGGCGACACGCCCACCGGCAGCGTGCACATCGTCGACCTGCCCGATCCAGCTGCCGCCCGTGCGTTCGCCTTCGACGAGCCCAACTACCAGGCCGGTGTATACCGGGACGTGCTGCTGCGCCGGTGGCGCAACATGCTGGGGCGCACAATGTGGGACTTCCCCGGTGGCCGGAGTGATGGCAACCGGTACCTGGTGCTCGGCCTCGGCACGAGGCCGGCTGCAAGCCTCGCCGTGCCAGCAGACCAGGATGAGCTGATCGCCTACGGGCCGCTGCTGTCTGACAACGGCACCAGCTGGCTAGGTACGGCGGTGCTGGTCCGGGCGCAGGAAAACGCGGCACGCGCCGTCCTCACCCCGGACCGCTACGCCGACATCGAAGTCCGCAACTGGCAGTTCGGCGGGCGTCCGTCATGAACCCAGGACGCCCCAGATCGTGCTGTCTGCCCGGGCCGGGTGACCGGCTTGCCAAGGAGCGTTCTCACGCATCTGGCCCGTAGAGCGCGGCGATGTCCTGGGAGCTGGCCCACCGGGTGTAGGTGGGCGACTGCGGCCAGCCCTCGGGTGAGTCTTGCCACTCCTCCTGCCGCCCGTAGGGCAGCAGATCGATCAGCGCGAAGCTGTGGCTGATCGGTGCCGAATGGGCTGTTCGCCGTGGAGTACCAGGTCATTTGGTTCCCGGCCCGCCGCCTGTAGGCGAGCGCCTCGTCGATCGGGCCCTGGGTGACGATGACGAACCGGGCGTCGTAGCTGTCCAGGAACTCCAGCCGGGTGAACTGCGAGGTGAAACCGGTGCAGCCCGGGCACTGCCACTGCTCGCCGGGGAACCACATGTGGTTGTAGACGATCAGCTGTGACCTGCCGCCGAAGACGCCGGCCAGCCGGACCGGTCCCTGCTCGCCTTCAAGGGTGTAGTCCGGCATCTTGACCATCGGCAGTCGCCGTCGCTGCGCGGCGATCGCGTCGAGTTCCCGGGTCGCGGCCTTCTCCCGGGCGCGCAGTGCCTCGAGCTGGCGCTGCCAGGTGCCGGCGTCGACCACAGGCGGCAGTGCGGCGGTGCTCATGGGGTCTCCTAACTGATCATGTTCACAGCCTGAGCTTTGCAGCTACAGACCCTGCCCGGCCGGCTAACTCATCGGT
>WNFZ01000815.1_pt1 | contig 40863 bp, 39 predicted proteins | sample 5400081 | NCBI WGS metagenome assembly WNFZ01 (sample SAMN13153365, study PRJNA577476) | soil metagenome | isolation source: 80 cm soil or saprolite under grassland replicate 1 | place: USA:California | collected 2016-06-15
GCCGGCGGAGACGATGGCCCTCTACTACGGCGCGTTCGAGCGTCTACGCAAGCGAAACCCGCAGATCAGCCAGGTGCTGATCGCGTTCCTCGCTGCCGAGATCCGTCGGCAGAACGAGCTTCTGCTCGACGCCCTCTACATCCCCGCCGAGCGTCGCGTGCTGCGCCGGCTTGCCGAGCTCGCCGACGTGTACGCGGACGGCGACGGGGTGATCGCGCTCACCCAGGAAGAGCTCGCCCAGATCGCCGGCACCAGTCGCGCGACCGTCAACCGCGTGCTCCGCCAGCAAGAAGAGCGCGGCACGATCACCCTCAGGCGCGGCAGAACGACGATCGTCGACCGCGCATTGCTTCGCCGGAGCGGCCCTCGCGGTAGCACGGCACCACAGTGAGGCCATGTTGCGCTTCGAATGCTGGGTCAGGGCCAGTGGACGTGCGCGCGAGGGGATCGAGAATCCCAATGAACAAACTGAAGTGAGCTGCAACGAGTAACCGAAAGGCTGCAACAGACGGCAACGTGCTGCAGGGAACCGACCCCGCGCGTACGGCGCGACGTACGCACACACGTACGGCCAGCGGCTGTCGGGCGACAAAGTCCCTGCAAATCGGATGGGCCGGGCAGGAATCGAACCTGCGACCTTGGGATTAAAAGTGGATGCCAGGCTCTTCTGTAGGCTCGGAAATCCTGGGCGAACCGATTAGTTGAGCCAAATCATCTCGGGCATCTTGGGGTGTTCTGGCGCTGCATTGTTGACCTTTCTGTTGACCCTCTGTGTTGACCTAGAAGACAACAGGGTCCGACCGCCGCACGCTCTCGCTGGACTGACGCCTGCGGCGCGTGCCCGCATTGAGGAATTCCAGCAGTAGGCTCTTTCGTCAGGATGCTCTGTCCAAGCTGCGGCACCAAGAACGTTGCGGGAAAGAAGTTCTGCAAGGAATGCGGAACGGCGCTCGCCGTGGCCTGCGGATCGTGCGGAGCGGCGCTCGTAGGCGACGAGAAGTTCTGCGACGAGTGCGGTGCGCCCGTGAACCGGCCCGAGGCCGGCAGCGCGCAGGCCGCGGTTGCCAGTGAGGCTCCGGCGTCCGAGCGTCGCCTCGTCTCCGTTTTGTTCGCCGACCTCGTCGGTTTCACGTCGTTGTCCGAGTCGCGCGACGCGGAGGAGGTTCGCGACCTTCTCTCCCGTTACTTCGACACGTGCAGACGTCTGATCGAGCTGTATGGGGGAACGGTGGAGAAGTTCATCGGGGATGCCGTAATGGCGGTGTGGGGCACTCCGGTGGCGACGGAGGACGACGCGGAGCGTGCGGTGCGGGCGGCGCTCGAGCTCGTCGCGGCGGTGTCGACGTTGGGGCAGGAGGTGGGCGCCGAGGATTTGCGGGCTCGCGCAGGGGTGCTCACCGGCGAGGCCGCGGTAATGATCGGCGCCACGGCCGAAGGGATGGTCGCCGGGGATCTGGTCAACACCGCTTCAAGGGTGCAGTCGGTCGCTGAGCCCGGCCAGGTCTACGTCGGCGACGCCACCCGGCGGTCGACCGAGCAGGCGATTGTCTACGAGGACGCGGGCTCGTTCGAGCTGAAGGGCAAGCAGGGCTTGACCCCGCTCTGGAAGGCGGTACGCGTGGTCTCCGGCGTCCGCGGGACGCTCAAGTCGCAGGGCCTGGAGGCCCCGTTCGTCGGCAGGGACCGAGAGCTGCGTCAGATCAAGGATCTGTTTCACGCCTGCGCAGCGGAAAAGAGGGCGCAGCTCATCTCGGTGACCGGCATCGCCGGGATCGGCAAATCGCGCCTGTCCTGGGAGTTCTACAAGTACTTCGACGGGATCGCGCAGCTCGTCAACTGGCATCGGGGACGCTGCCTCGCCTACGGCGAAGGAGTGACGTACTGGGCGCTCGCAGACATGGTGCGTTGGCGGTGCCGCATCGCCGAGGACGAGCAGCCGAGCACGGCTCTTTCGAAGCTCCAGTCGACGCTCGAGGAGCACGTACCCGATCCGGACGAGCGCCGGTTCGTCGAGCCGCGGCTCGCTCATCTGCTCGGGCTCGGCGGGCACGAGTCGCACGAACGGCAAGACCTGTTCGCCGCGTGGCGTCTCTTCTTCGAGCGGCTCGCGGACGTGTATCCGACGGTGCTGGCGTTCGAGGATATGCAGTGGGCGGACGCGTCGCTGCTCGACTTCGTGGAGTACCTGCTCGAGTGGTCGCGCAACTCGCCGTTGTGCGTGATCACCCTCGCCCGGCCAGAGTTGCTCGAGCAGCGGCCGACGTGGGGGGCGGGCCACCGTAACTTCGCCTCGCTCTACCTGGAGCCTCTCTCGCAGGAGTCCATGGATGAGCTGCTGAGCGGCCTCGTTCCAGGCCTGCCGGAGCGTCTGCGCGACCAGATCCTCGCCCGCGCCGAGGGCGTCCCGCTCTACGCCGTCGAGACGGTGCGGATGCTGCTCGACCGTGGCGCGCTCGTCCAGGAAGGCTCCGTCTACCGACCTGTCGGCGAGGTCGAGGCGCTCGAGGTGCCGGAAACGCTTCACGCGCTGATCGCTGCCCGTCTCGATGGTCTGCCGCCGGAGGAGCGCCGGCTGCTGCAGGACGGATCCGTGCTCGGAAAGTCGTTCACGCGCGCGGCACTCGCCGCCCTCACCGGGCTCGGCGAGGCGGACCTCGACCCACTGCTCCATTCGCTCGTGCGCAAGGAGGTCGTCTTGCTTCAATCCGACCCGCGCTCGCCCGAGCACGGCCAGTACGGCTTCCTGCAGGACCTCGTCCGCCACGTCGCCTACGAGACGCTTCCCAAACGGGAGCGGCGCGCGCGTCACCTCGCGGCCGCCGAGCACCTCTCCTCCGCGCCGACAGAAGACGAGCTGGCCGAGGTCGTCGCGTCCCACCTCCTCGAGGCCTACACACTCGACCCCGACGCCGTCGACGCGGCCGAGATCAAGAGGCAGGCGAGGCTGGCGCTCGTCGGCGCCGGCGAACGAGCGGGATCGCTTGCCGCCGCGGCCGAAGCGAAGCGCTACTTCGAGCAGGCCGCGGAGCTGACGGAAGAGCCGCTGCAGAACGCCGAGCTGCTCGGGCGCGCGGGTGAGATGGCCGGCCTCGCGGGCGATCCCGACACCGCTCAGCGGCTGATCGAAGAGTCGATCGCGATGTACGAGGCCGAGGGCGACACCCACGCAGCAGCCCGAGCTGCGTACAAGCTCGGACGCGCCCTTAGCTTCACCGGTCGTCGTGACGAAGGACTCGCGCGGCTGGAGCATGCGTACGAGGTCATCTCCGGAGACGAGCCCGACGAGGACCTTGCCATGCTCGCCGCGTTGCTCGCCCGCGGGTACTGGTTCAGCGGCGATCTCGAGCGGTCCGCCGCCAGGAGCGAGCTCGCGCTCGACATCGCCGAGGCCCAGGGGCTTCCGGAACCGCTGGCGGCCGCGCTTCGGGCAAAAGGGGCCGTCTTGTTCAGCCGCGGCCACCGGGAGGAGTCGTTCGCGCTCACGAAGCACGCACTCGAGGTCGCGCTCGAGCACGACCTCGCGGAGCATGCGAGCACCTGTTACTTCCTACTCTCCGATCGCTGCTTCCGCCGCGACCGCTATGCGGAGGCCCTCGGCTACCTGGAGGAGTCGCTTGCGCTCGCGAACAAAATGGGAAGCCGCCCGCTCCAGTGGGGGGTCCTCGCGGAGAGGACTTACGCGCTCTTCATGTCAGGCCGATGGGACGACGTGGTCGCGACGACCGACGAGTTCACGCAGGAGCAGGTCGATTCCGGTGGGGTCGTCCTCGGCGTGCTGCAGTCCGGGGTCTACGTCCACGTCGAGCGGGGCGAGCTCGATGAGGCCCGGCGGATCATGTCGCTCTTCTCGCGTCTCGATGGCTCGACCGACGTCCAGGATCGAAGCACCTACCTGGCTGCGTCGGCCGCGCTGCTGCGGGCAGAACGACGCTTCGCGGAGGTGCTCTCCGAAGGCGCTGCCACGATCGAAACGGCGCCTACCCTCGGTGCCGATTTCCAGGGCGTGAAGCACGGGGTGGTCGACGCGCTCGAAGCAGCGTTGGCGCTCGGCGACTCCGCGAGTGCGCTCGAGCTCCTTGCGTTCATCGACGGTCTGTCGCCGGGGATACGGCCGCCTTATCTCGAGGCGCAGGCGCATCGCTTCCGCGCTCGGATGGCGGGTGAAGCGGCGGGCTTGGAGCTTGCCGCGCGCCTGTTCCGTGAGCTCGAGATTCCGTTCACGCTCGGCGTCACACTTCTCGAGCACGCCGAGCTGACGGGAAGCGAGACGTCACGCGCAGAGGCGCGAGAGATCTTCGAACGGCTCGGCGCAACGCCCTGGCTCGAGAGAGCCTCGGCAATCGCATTCCAGGACCAGTCACAGGTTCCCGCATGACAATCCTGCAAGGGGATGCCTGGGAACTACGGGCGTTCATCTGCTGCTCCAGTTTCGGCTGACCTTGGGATTCAAGACGCGCTGTTGCGTCTCGCGCTCGCTCGCGCTGGTTCGGGCCTTCTCGGGCGCGCTGGGTTGGGTCAACAACCGAAAGTTGACCCAGGGCCGTTTCCCTCGAATGTCGCGCTAGTTGAATTGCCTATTTGCAGGTATTTTGTTGTGGGCCGGGCAGGGATCGAACCTGCGACCTTGGGATTAAAAGTCCCCTGCTCTACCAACTGAGCTACCGGCCCTCGCTTAAAGTGTGACAGCGATGAGCAAGGGTTACGCGGAGGGTTCGGCCCTCGAGGAACGGCTCGCCGATCTCGAGCGCGCGCAGCATGAGCGCCGAGAACCGGAAGCCGTCGTGCGGCTCGCGGTCTTCGGCTCGACGGCCGCCGAACCGGAGCAGCACTTCCTCGGCTGGGCGGACGAGGTAGACGCCGAAGAGCTATTCGCGACTGGCGCCGCCTACGGGATCAAGCTTCGTCGCGTTCCTGCTCCCACGCGTCGAGCAGCGCCTCGACGTGATGGCGCTGCGCCGGGCTGAACTCGAACTGCGCGAGACAACGGCGCGCTTCTTCCGGATCGTCGTTCACCACGGCCGCTTCGAGCCGTTCGCGGAGTGGGGTCGGCTGCGCGAGCTGGCGCCGCAGCCAGCGCAGCAACCCGACCGCGTTGGAGCGGGATGCCGTCACAGCTTCTTCACGTAATGGCGGAACCGCTTGACGACCCGCATCCCGACGCGCTCGTACAGCCGCAGAGCGCCGGTCGGGTTGTGCGCATCGACCTTCAGGCCGACGCTGCGGACGCCACGCTCGTAGAGGCGCGCGAATGCGTGGCGCAGGAGTGTCTCGCCGAGCCCGCGCCCGCGCGCGGCCGGCGCGACGGCGATGTCCTTGACCCACCCTTCCCGCCACGTGAGGCAGACGCCAGCTAGCTCACCACCGATCTCGGCGAGGAACCAGCATGCTGGGTCGAAGCTGTCGTGCTGGGTCATGAATGCGAGCCAGTCCTCGTGCTCGAGCGGCAGATAGCTCTCGTCCCAGTCCGTGTAGGCCGCGTCGAGCAGCTCACGCACCGCGTTCGCATCGCTCGCGGTGTAGGTGCGCAGAGTGACACCGTCGGGTGCCGGGTGCTCCGGGGGCGGCGCGTCGAGCTCGACCTCGAGTTGCAGGACCTCCGTCACGAGCGTGAAGCCGCACCGCTCGTACGCACGCCACGCCGGCTCGTCCCATTCGGGAATCACGAACGTCAGCTGCGAGAAGCTTTCTGCACGCGCCTGCACCTCGATCCGCTCGAGCAGCGCGGCGACGTGCACCGCGTCGCCGCGCACGACCGCCTCATCGGGCGCGTAGAGCGCACCGAACGCGCCGTCCGCGAGCCAGAGGTGGCGCGACGGATCGAAGCTCGGCATCTGCCAGCGCCAGCGGAGCAGGTCGGCCTTGCCGCCGCTGAGCGCAGCGGCCGCGTCAAGGTCCTGCCAGCTTCCCTGCCGGATCACCCGGCTATTCTGGTTCGACCGGCCCCCATCGTCTAGTGGCCTAGGACGCCGGCCTTTCACGCCGGTAGCGCGGGTTCGAATCCCGCTGGGGGTACTCGTCCACTCGCGCGGCCTGTAAGACTTCCGACGAAAGCGGCCGGCCGCAGACGGTCGTGGTCGAGCAAAGGGGGAGACATGTTCCGAAAATTGCCGCTGCTGATCGCACTGGCGGCGCTCGCCGTCGGCTTCGTTGGCGCAGTCGGCGCCGCCGTGGGGCCGCTCGTGCTCGCCTCGGGCCCGAGTCCGTTCGCGGCCTGCACGGTCGGCGGCCCCGGCACCGTCTACGTCAACGCCGAGGTCGAGCCCTGGGTGGCGGTCAACCCGCTGAACCTAAACAACGTCATCGCCGTCTACCAGCAAGACCGCTGGGACAACGGCGGCGCACACGGCCTCGTCACCGCTTACTCATTCGACGGCGGCCAGACGTGGGGGAGGACGTTCGCCCACTTCAGCACGTGCTCGGGCGGCACGCCCGCAAACGGCGGAGACTTCGACCGCGCCTCCGACCCGTGGGTCTCGTTCGCGCCGAACGGTCACGCCTACCAGATCAGCCTCTCTGCGAGCGCCGACCTATTGACGTCGGGCATTCTCGTCAGCAAGTCGGTGGACGGCGGCATCACGTGGAGTGAGCCGACGACCGTGATCCGTGAAACGTCCGCGTTCAACTTCAACGACAAGGAGTCGATTACCGCCGATCCGACCGACTCGAATCGCGTCTACGCAGTCTGGGACCGGAGCCGGAAGCCGGGCGAGAACGCCAGCTTCAACGCCTTGCACTCCTTCGCGTTCCGCGGCGACATCATCTTCTCGCGTACGACCAACGGCGGCACGAGCTGGTCGGCACCGCGCGACGTCCTCGCGCAGAACAAGAACGAGTTCACGGTCGGTAACCAGATCGCCGTCCTGCCGAACGGCACGCTCGTCGACGTCTTCGCCCTCGGCAAGGGCTCCGGGATCCAACCCTCGCAAAACCCGTTCACTGAGGCAGTCGTGCTCTCGAGCGACGGCGGCGACACCTGGTCGAAGCCGATCGACATCTCCACCGACCAATCGGTCGCGGTCCGCGATCCCGATACCGGAGCCGGCGTCCGCGCCGGCGCGGGACTGCCGGACATTGCCGTCGACCCCAACGACGGGACGCTCTACGTCGTCTGGAGCGACGGCCGCTTCAGCGGCGGCGCGTACGACGACGTCGCGCTGTCACGATCGACCGACGGCGGGCTCACGTGGTCGGCGCCGATCGAGGTGAACAACTCGCCGGCGGGCGTTGCGGCCTTCACGCCGGCGGTGGAGGTCGCCGCGAACGGCACGGTTGCGGTCACGTACTACGACTTCCGCAACAACACGCCTGCTGCCGGTGCTTTGACCGACCACTTCATCGTCTACTCGACTAACCACGGCGCCACTTGGGGCGGCGAGGCGCGTCTCACGCCAACATCGTTCAACATCGAGACGGCGCCGATCGCGCGCGGCTACTTCCTCGGAGACTACGAGGGGCTTGCGGCGAGAGGCAACGGCTTCGTCCCGTTCTTCGTCCAGACGAACAGCGACCCGGCGAACCGTACGGACGCCTTCGCCACGACGGCGTCGCCGTAGCTCACCCGGCGGACCGGCCGCCTATTCGGCGGCCGGTCCGCGCAGCACGATTTCGGTGTAGAGCGGCCGGTAGCCGAGGCGCCGGTTCAACGCGAGCAGCCCGAGCAGCCTCTCCTCGGTGGCCGTCCTCAGCGCGCGCACGCCGTGCTCCTTCGCCCACGCGATCTGGCCCCGCTTGATCGCGCCGGCGACGCCGCGGCCGCGCGCCGCGCGGGCGACCGCCAGGAAGCCGTGCCACCATGTGTCGCCCTCGACGTGCAGGAACCCGTAGCCGAGGACGCGCTCGCCCTCCAGCGCGATGAAATAGGCCTCGGGCGGATGAGGATCGAGTCCCCAGGTGCGCCACGACTCGAGGCTCTCGAGCCGCTGCTCGGCGCGCCCCGGCTGGTCGCCGTACGCCTCGCGCGCGATCGCAAACAGCTCCGTTGCGAGGTCGGGACGCTCCGCAAACGTCACGAGCTGGAAGGCAGGCGTGTCGGGACCCGCAGCCGCTGCCACGTCGAGCTCCGAGATGACGTACCGGCGCACCGGCTCGTAGCCGCGCGCCTCGAGAAACGACACGACGTCCGGCGTCTTGTCGGTCGTCCACGCTTCGAGACCCGTCTTGCCGATCGCTCGCGCGGCGTCCGACGCTGCACGCCAGCGCTCGTCGTCGACCTCGTGGAACCACGCTTCCGCGAACGGCAGGTGTTCGAGGCCCGGCATCGGCTTGACGTCCACACTGGGAGTGAACACTGCCGCGGTGCCGCTATGCCGGCCGTTGCGGCCGGACGGAGCTAGTCGATCCAGGAGTGCTGCGTGGCCGACTTGTGGCCGGAGGCGCCGCCCCACTTCCAGCCGGCGGCCGTAGTGGCGAGGAGCAGAAGAACGACGAACACGAGGGCGATCTGCTTGGTTGGCATAGGGGCGATGTTGCCCGGTTTGGATAAGAACGGCTACACCCAAATGGGGGACGTCGCGGCCCGCTCACGTTTTGGTCGCCGCGAAGGTTCAACGACCCCATGGACGTGCGGCGCGCGCGGCGACAAGCTCTTCCCGAGCCCGTACGACGTGGACGGCCACGGGGCCGGACGAGATCTTGCAATCCGGTTCCGCGCGATCGTTCGCCGGGGCATCGAGGTCGATGCCGAGGAACCCGAGCCGCTCGCACACCCGCGCGCGAACGAGCGGTGAGTTCTCGCCGATGCCGGCCGTGAACACCAGCGCGTCCAGACCGCCCAGGGCCGCCGCCATCGCAGCGACGGCGGCCGCGACGCGATAGACAAAGACGTCGAGGGCGAGGCCGCCGGTGATCTCGCGCATGTCGCCCGACCCGCCGCTGAGCGCCTTCATTCCGGACTCGAAGTTGAGCGCGTGCTCGAGGCTTGCGGCGTCGAAGCCCCGCTCCCGCAACAGGTACAGAAGCGCTCCGGGATCGATCGAGCCTGAGCGCGTTGTCATCGGCACGCCCTCCAGCGGGCTGAAGCCCATCGTCGTGTCGGCGGAGCGGCCCTCGCGTACCGCCGTCACCGAGCTACCGCCGCCGAGATGGCAGACGACGAGGCGCGGCACTTGCACGCGCTCCGCGCACCACTGCACCGAGAGGCCGTGGAAGCCGTAACGGCGCACGCCCCAGTCGCGCCAGCGCTCCGGCACCGCGTACGTCGCAGCCTCGTCGGGGATCGATGCATGGAAGGCCGTGTCGAACACCGCGACGTGCGGAACGTCCGGCAGGACGCGCTGGGCTTCTTCGATCGCGCTCAGCGCCGGCGCGTTGTGCAACGGCGCGAGCGCCTCGAGTTGCTCGATCTCTGCTTTGACGGCAGCGTCGATCAGGACCGGCTCGCGGAAACGCGGGCCGCCGTGAACAACGCGGTGTGCGACCGCCGTCACGTTCTGCTCGAGCGAGTCGACGCGGCGCGACTCCCCTCCCTCGACGACGTGCAGCTTCAGGCTCGTCGAGCCGGCGTTGACGACTAGGACTGCCAGGTCCAGTCGCGGACGTCTGGATGATCTTCGCCGTGCTCGCGCGTCCAGGCGCGGTAGCGAAGGCGGTTGTCGAGCATCTTCTGGCGCAGCCACGCGGCGCGCTCGCGGAGTCCGGGCACACGATCGATGACGTCGATGACGAGATGGAAGCGGTCGAGGTCGTTCATCATCACCATGTCGAACGGCGTCGTCGTCGTTCCTTCTTCCTTGTAGCCGCGAACGTGGAGATTCGAGTGGTTCGTACGCCGGTAGGTGAGCCGGTGGATCAGCCACGGATAGCCGTGATATGCGAACACGATCGGCTTGCTCGTCGTGAAGAGCGAGTCGAACTCGCTGTCCGACAAGCCGTGCGGGTGCTCCGACTCGGGCTGCAGGCGCATCAGGTCGACGACGTTGACGACGCGCACCTGCAGGTCCGGCAGTTGCTCTCGCAGAATCGCGACGGCGGCAAGCGTCTCGAGCGTGGGAATGTCGCCGCAGCAGCCCAGCACGACGTCGGGCTCGTTGCCTTCGTCGTTGGAGGCCCACTCCCAGATGCCGAGGCCGCGGGTGCAATGCACGATCGCGTCGTCGATCGACAGGTACTGGAGCGCCGGTTGCTTGCCGGCGACGATGACGTTGATGTAGTTCTTGCTCCGCAGGCAGTGGTCGGCGACCGAGAGCAGCGTGTTCGCGTCCGGCGGCAGGTAGACGCGGATGATCTCCGCCTTTTTGTTCACGACGAGGTCGATGAAGCCGGGGTCCTGGTGCGTGAAACCGTTGTGGTCCTGGCGCCAGACGTGCGAGCTCAGCAGGTAGTTGAGCGACGCGATCGGCCGTCGCCAGGGGATGCCGCGCGTGACCTTCAGCCACTTCGCGTGCTGGTTGAACATCGAGTCGACGATGTGGATGAAAGCCTCGTAACAGTTGAAGAGCCCGTGCCTGCCCGTGAGCAGGTAGCCCTCGAGCCAGCCCTGGCACTGGTGCTCGGACAGCACCTCGAGCACGCGGCCTTCCGGCGCGAGGTCTTCGTCCGTCGGCAGCGTCGTGGCTTCCCACGCTTTCGCGGTGACCTCGAAGACGGCGTCGAGGCGATTCGAAGTCGTCTCGTCGGGCCCGAAGAGGCGGAAGTTCTGCTGGTTGCGGGCAATGACGTCGCGAAGGAAGCGACCGAGCACGCGCGTCGCTTCCCCGAACGTCGTGCCGGGCTTCTCCACGTCCACGGCGAAGTCGCGGAAGTCGGGCAGCGCAAGGTCGCGGAGGAGCAGGCCGCCGTTCGCGTGTGGATTCGCGCTCATGCGGTGGTCGCCCGCCGGTAGCTGCGCAGCCACTCCTCGAGCTGGACGATGCGCTCGGGATGCTCGCGCACGTCGGCCAGCGGCACCTGGTGTGAGCGCCACGTGCCTTCCACCGGCAGTCCGTCGACCTCCTTCGGTCCCGTCCACCCTTTCGGCGTGCGCAGGATCAGCATCGGCCACTGCGCTCGCGTGGTCTCGCCGTCTGCGCGCGCGGCGCGCTGAATGCGCGCGATCTCGTCGAGCGCTTCGTCGAGTGTGGCTGCGAGTTGCTGATGCACCGCTTCCGGTTGGTCGCCTGAGACGAGCAGCGGCCGGTAGCCGTAGCCCTCGAACAGTGCGACGAGCTCGTGCTCGGGGATGCGCGCGAGCACGGTCGGGTTCGCGATCTTGTACCCGTTCAGGTGCATGATGGGGAGGACGGCGCCGTCGGTCTTCGCGTTGAGGAACTTGTTCGAGTGCCAGCCGGCCGCGAGCGGTCCCGTCTCGGCCTCGCCGTCGCCGACGACGCATGCGACGAGCAGGTCGGGGTTGTCGAACGCCGCACCGAAGGCGTGCGAAAGCGAATAGCCGAGCTCGCCGCCTTCGTGGATCGAGCCGGGCGTCTCGGGTGCGACGTGACTCGGGATGCCGCCTGGAAATGAGAACTGACGGAAGAGTGCGCGCAGGCCTTCCTCGTCACGGCCGATGTGCGAGTAGACCTCGCTGTACGTCCCTTCGAGGTACGCGCTGGCGACGAGGCCGGGACCGCCGTGGCCGGGGCCCGTGATGAAGATCGCGCTCAGGTCGCGCGCGCGGATGGCGCGGTTGAGGTGCGCGTAGAGCAGGTTGAGCCCCGGCGTGGTGCCGAAGTGGCCGAGCAGGCGCGGTTTCACGTGCTCGCGACGAAGCGGCTCGTGGAGGAGCGGGTTGTCGAGCAGGTAGATCTGACCGACGGAGAGGTAGTTCGCAGCGCGCCACCAGGCGTCGAGACGCCGCAGTTCGTCGGTCGAAAGCGGCTGTGCGGTTTCTGACTGGACGGTCTGCATGACTGCTTTCTACAAGACCGAGCGCCGCCGGAGTAGGGCCGAGAGTGCGAGGATGAGCATCGTCGCGAGGAATGAGACGTAGAGCCAAGGCGCGGGGCCGCTCCAATCTGGCGTGTGCGGGTAGCGCGCGATCGCGATCCCTTCCAGGGCGCCCAAGGCTGCATAGCCGGCGAGCATCGCGCGAATGCGGCGGAGGTCGTTCTCGAAAGCGGCGAACGCCGCCGTGAGTCCGGCTCCGCAGAGCCATGCGCCCGCGGCGCGTGCCGTGAGCGGTGTCAAGGTCCACGGCCAGAGCGAGTCCGCTGTCGAGGGTGCCGCGAAGAGAACGACGCCGAGCACGATCAGGACGAGACCCTGCGCCGCAAACGCGATCCGCATCCAGCCGGGAAGCGGCGCCGTACGTGGCGGGTCCATGCCGGAAGCGCGGAGTTGAGCTGCGACTGCCGCCAGCGTCAGGGGCGGGATCGCGATGTATACGACGAGCCAGGTCCAGGCAACGGCGCGCCCGATGGCATCGGACGAGTTCCCGAGATGGAAGCGGTCGAGGTGGAGAAGCGTTGCGACGAGCAGGAGAGTCGTGAAGACCAAGCCGGGGACGAGAGCGATGCGCACCCGCGCCCAGGTGCGCTCGCGGCTTGCGAGCAGGTTGAGCACAAGGCTTCCCCAATACGCGGCGCCGAGGAACGCCGCTGTCAGCGGCGGCTTGATCGTCCAGGCAAACCGGTCGGTGTCGCCAGAGTAGAGGAAGAGCGGAAAGCCGGCGGCGAAACCCATGAGCGAGTAGGCAAAGAGCAGCGGCCGCAGCTCTCGCCGGACACCTCGAACGGTCTCAGGCAACGTCGGCGAGCATAACCCGGGGGCGCGGGCCTTGAGAGAGGGAGCGAGTGCAATCAGAATGCGCGAATGGCTGAGCCGGGACAGGTGCTCGAGAACCCTGCCACCGGCGAGCGCGTGGTCTTTCGCGACACCGCTGGGAGCACAGGTGGCGAGCTTTTGCGCTTCGAGATCCACTTCCGGCCGCGCGGCTACACGGCCGTCAAGCACGTGCAGCCGCGGCAGGAAGAACGGCACGAAGTGCTGACGGGCGCTCTGGGGGTCGAGGTCGCCGGCGAGCGGCGGACGCTCGGGGTGGGAGAGGCGGTCGTCTTCCCACCGGGCGTCGTCCACCGGCTCTTCTCGGTCAACGAGAAGATGGTGGACGTTCTCTTCGAGATTCGGCCGGCGCTTCATTCCGAGAACCTGATCGAGACGTTCTATCGCCTGGCACGCGAGTGCAAACTGGGGCGGCGGGGCTACCCGAACCCGTTCCAGCTCGCGGTTCTCTCGCGCGCCTACCGAGAGGAAGGGCATCCGACGTTTCCGCCGTTCGTGCTGCAACGGGCCGCGGCAGCGCTGCTGGCGCCGATCGGGCGACGACTCGGCTACCGGCCGTAGCGGGGCTCTACACTCGGTCTGCCCGGGCGGTTAGCTCAGCTGGGAGAGCGCCTGCCTTACAAGCAGGAGGTCGGCGGTTCGATCCCGTCACCGCCCACTGACGAATTCATTCCAACCCCGAATCGCGGTCCTCGGCCTTTCTGAGTGGCTTCAGGATTGCTTCAGCACCCCGCGCGAGGCTGCAGCCAAGGGATTCGAGATTCGGGAGGAGGGAGCAGCATGTCGACCGAGGCAACGACCGCGATCCGGAGCGGTTACTTCGACGGTAACTAGTGCTTTGAACGGCGGTTCGATCCCGTCAGCGCGCTGAGCGCTCCGCGAGCAGACCGAACGCTCCGACAACGAACATACTCGCGAGCACCGCGAGGATTGCCCAGGCAGCGGGATGCGACCAGTCTGGCGTACCCGGGTAGCGTGCGACGGCAACGGACGCGTGAGACCGCAGAGCAGTACGGCATGGGCGGCGAGGGTCGCACGCATCCACGCTGCGAGCGGCGCGCTTCGCAGCGGGTCGACGCCCGGCGCGCGCAGCTGTGCCACGAGCGCGGCGACCAGCAGCAGCGGGAGCCAACCGTACGTTGTGATGAAGATCCACGTGCCGACGAGCGTGACCGCGTCGTCGCTGTCTGTGTGGAAGCGGTCGAGATGAACCAGGGTGACCATGAAGAGCAACGGCACCAGACAGATGGATGCAGCGAAGGAGACGCGGGCGTTCGCCCACGCCTTCTCGCGCGCGGCGAAGGCGGTGAGAACGAGCGCACCGAGGTACAACGCGCCCAGGAACGCCGCCGTCAGCGGCGGCTGAATCGTCCGGGCGAAGAAACGATCCGTGGACTCGGTTCCGACGAAGAGCTGCAATCCCGCGCCGGTGCAAGCCCGGCACTGACGATGAGCGCGATGCGCATCAGGCGCGTCTGCTCACAAACGGGCGCATCGGCCCTCAAGGCGCGGTTTCCCTATGCCGGCGACTTAACGTCGCGCGAAGACCACCGCGCGGGTGAACGAACGGGACGACGCCGGTCGAGAAGGACTCCGTCTCGATGCGCACGTCCCACTCACGCGCAAGTGTCGCGACGGTGAGCACGAGAATCGCCATCGCGAGAGACCGCGCCGGGCAGTGGCGATGACCGGCGCTGAACGGCAGTCCAGGACGAAGGCCTTCGTAGTCCGCAGCTCATCGAGCTGCTCGGCGGTCGCCGGCGATTCGAGCGCGTCTAGCTCTTGCCGCACACGCTCGGCAGCTTCGCGCTCGCGCGTGAGCTCCCACCAGATCCAGAGAAGTGCATACGTCGGAGCTCCCTGGGCGACGTAGCTCCACGCCTCGTCGCGGACATGTGCATCGGTCAGCGAAGCGCCGCCGGCTCCGCTCGCCGAGATCAGCCGCGCGAGGAGATCGTCGCCCGGTGCGGCCGCCGCACGCCGGCGACCGATCAACCTGTCGACGGTCGATCCAAAGGCGCTGTACGCGTGGTCGAACCGGCGGTTGACCGGCGTCGGCAGCCGCCAGAGCAGCGGCGCGAGCGGATTCGCGGCACGAAACGCCACCTCTCGCGAGGCGCGGACGAGCGCACGCGTCGATTCGCCGACCTCCGCCCAGTCGTCGCCGAACACGAGCGAACCCATGACGTCGACCGTGAACGCCTCCAGCTCGCGCTCGAGCTCCACGTTTGCGCCGTCGCGCCAGGACGAGTCGAGGCGGCGCGCACACGAAACGATGCGCTCACGGTCGCGGTCCGTGGCCGTGCCGGCGAAGACGGCTTCGAGGATCTGCCAGCGCTCGTCGTGTTCCGCTCCGTCGAGAGTCGTCACGCTCTCGCCGGCCAGCCGGCGCTCCGTCGTTTGCTCGACCCCCTGCCGTACGTAGACAGCGCTGTCGCCCTCGAGGACTTGCCTGATCAGGTCAGGATGATTGACGAGATAAATCTTCTTCGGGCCGACTCGAAGGCGGACGAGATCGCGGCCCTGCAACACGGCGTCGAGCGTCTCGAGCGGCCGCCGCACGAGACGCGGGACACGCGCAAGCCGGACTTTCGCGGTAGGGATTGCGGAGCCCATCTCCGATATTCGCAGTCCGCCCGTCGAGCGGAGGCCCAACAGTAACGCCCTCGATGCCCCCGTGCGAGCAGCCGAACCGAAGTCAGGCGGCGAGTGCGGGGCGGAGGCTTTCGATCCGGTCGTGGATCGCGCGCCGCGCTTCTTCGAAGACGCGCGGATCGCGGAAGAGCTGGAACTGCGCGTTCGCCGCTTGTGCGAACGCGTCCAGTTGGAAGGCGATCTCGCGTGCGCTCAGCTGCGGGTCGAGCTCGCCGGCCGCCTGCGCCTGCTCGACGGCGTGCTCGAGGTACGAGAGCCAGTTACGGAGCATCTGCGCGATCCGGTCGCGCACGGGACCGGGGCGGTTGTTGAACTCGAACGAGGTGCACGCGAAGAAGCAGCCGCCGGGGAAGACCTGCCGCTCGGCGTAATCGACCATGTGGTCGCAGAGCGCCCAAACACGCGCGAGGCCACGGGGTGCGCCGCGCGCCGGCGCGATCACCTCCTCGACGAACATCGCGGCTGCGTGGTCGACGGTGGCCAACTGGAGCTCCTCCTTGGAGCCGAAGTGCGCGAAGAGGCCGCTCTTGCTCATCCCGGTCGCCTCCGCGAGCCGCGCGATCGAAAGCGGCTCGAGCCCCTCCTGCGTCGCCAGCGCCGCCGCCGCGTCAAGGATGGTTTGTCTCGTCCGTTCGCCTTTGGTCAGCACGTTCGTCCGATTATAGACCCTTTATTCAAGCCATGCGAGAAATTCTTCTTGACAAAAAAGCACGAGCGTCCTATTCTGTCGGATTGTGGAGATCGACCACCTCACGGTTCCGGTCAGCGACTACGACCGCAGCAAGCGCTTCTACGCGGAAGCGCTTGCGCCGCTCGGCTTCGCAGTCCTCCTGGACTGGCACCAGAAGCGCCGCGCGTACCTCGGCATTCCGCCGGCCGCGAGCTCGCTGTGGGTCGTCGAGTCGGTGCGCCCAGGCGCGCTCGACATCTCGATCGCCGTGGATGCGCCGGACGGCGTCGACGCCTTTCATGCTGCGGCTGTGGCCGCAGGCGCGCAGACGGTCGAAGAGCCAGGCATTCGGCCCGAGCGCAACGATCGCTACTACGCAGCCCGCGTGCTCGATCCGGACGGCAACTCGCTCGAGGCCGTTCACCGCACGGCCGCGGCCGGCGCGTGCGTCGCCGCGTAGCTACCCGCGATAGACGAAATAGAGCGTCATCGTGATCGCGAGCATGATCGCGAGGATCACGAGGAGGACGAGCGTGACCCCGGTCAGGGCGATCACCGGCGTGCGTGCGCTGCGACCTTCCGCGGCCTCGTGCTCCAGCGCCTTCGCCGTCTCGATCGGATGCTCGACGGCGTGCGCAATGTCCTTCGCCTTCTCGTGCAGAACGGTCATGCGTAAGCAGTACCCGCTAGTCGACGAATTCCACCTCGACCCCTTTTGAGCGCTGGCCGGCTTCCCAGGCGCGTACCCGCAAGTACAGCTCCATCTGCAGCACATCCGACGCGTACGACCCCTGCAGAGACAGGCTCACCTCGTCCGCGGTGATCTGCTCTGCGACAACGTCGCGCGAACGCAGGAACTCCACGAGTTCCGGGACGAGCGCAGGGTCGCTGACGCGAATTCGCATAGCCGCAGTGATGAATGGAGTCCGCCGGAAGCTCCGCAGCGTTGCCGGCGGCACGACTCAAACTATGTGCGGAAATCGGTCTTGTAACCACTGGCCGATCGGCTAGACGCGGCCACCTCCTCGCCTCAGCCGCGGCGGCCGAGGAGTCGCGACAGCAAGCCAGGCCCGCGCGGTTGCGTTCGGCGCCAGTCGTCGTAGGTGCGGAGTTGCCCCGATCGGCGGGCGGCGACGACACATTCCGTGTGCGCGTGACGCCGCCGCCCGCTGTTGCCTTCGGGCGCGACGAGCATGTGCCCGCTCCTCGCGTGAATCGGGCGCTCGCACAAGGGGCAGCGGTACGTCGCAGGCTTGAGATTCTGGGCGGGTCGAACCGCCCACCAGCGCGCCTCGTCGAGTGGACTCATCACCCCTCGCGCGGGCGCCGGATCGGCTCGCGGCCCGGCGGCTGGCTCGGCGCCGGCCGGTCGAAGCCCGGCGGAATCGGCTCCGTCGCCGGCGCATCGCGCGAGATCGTGACCGTCCCGCCGTGGTGGCCGACCTGGAGCGGCTCCCCGTCCAGCAACGTGTACGTCGCGTCTTGCTTCGTGACGTCGACCTTCAGCCGCCGGCCGCGGAAGACGAGACGGAAAGCGAGCCGCTCGAGGCGCGGGGGCAGGCGGGGCGCGAACGTCAGCTCGCCGTCGTGGTCGCGCATGCCGCCGAAGCCGCCGACAGCGGCAATCCAGGCACCCGCGAGCGAGGCGATGTGGACGCCGTCACGCGTGTTGTGCTCGAGGTCCCGCAGGTCCATGAAGGCAGCTTCCGCGAAGTAGTCGTAGGCGAGCTGGAGGTGTCCGACCTCCGCTGCGATGACCGCCTGCGTGCACGCTGACAGCGAAGAGTCCCGAACCGTCAGCGCTTCGTAGTACTCGAAGTCGCGGGCCTTCTCCTCATCCGTGAAGGCGTCGCCACGCCAATGGAGCGCGAGGACGAGGTCCGCCTGCTTCACGACCTGCTTGCGGTAGATGTCGAAATAGGGGAAGTGCAACAGCAAGGGGTATTCGTCCGGCGACGTGTGCTCGAAGTCCCAGACCTGGTGGTCGGTGAAGCCTTCGGACTGCGGGTGGACGCCCAGCGCCTCGTCCCAGGGGATGACCATGTCGTCCGCTGCGTCTCGCCACGTCGCGGCCTCCTCGAAGTCGGCGTCCAGCTCGGCGGCGTGTCGCGGATGGCGCGCGACGGCGTCGGCGGCCGCGCGCAGGTTCTTCTGCGCGAGCAGGTTGGTGTAGACGTTGTTGTCCGCGATTGCGCTGTACTCGTCCGGGCCGGTGACTCCGTCGATGCGGAAGCGCCCTTGCGGATCGTGCGCCACGGGAATGCCGCCCCTTTGAGCCCGAGCTGACGCGCTCTCTCGCGCGCTAGGTCGAGCGTCTCGCGGCGCCAGCGGAGCGCATCGGCGGCGGCCTCGGGCGCTGTGTAGGTCAGCACCGGCAGGACGAACCGCTCGGTATCCCAAAAGGTGTGCCCGTCGTAGCCCGGCCCGGTCAAGCCCTTTGCAGCGATCGCGCGCTGCTCGGCGCGGGCCCCGGCCTGCAGCGTGTGAAAGAGCCCGAAGCGGACGGCCTGCTGCAGCTCCGTGTCGCCCTCGAGCTCCACGTCGGCGCGATCCCAGAACTCGTCCAGGTATGCGCGCTGGGCCGCGAGCAAGCCGTCCCATCCCGTGTGCCGCGCCTCGGCGAGCGCCGCGATGACCTGGTCGCGAATCGCCGGAACCGACCGCCGGCTCGACCAGCCGTACGAGAGGAACTTCACCACGCGCAAGCGCTCGCCGTCGCCGAGATCGGCCGCGACGGTCAGCCGACCGACGTCGGGGGAGCTCTCGGCGAACGTCTCCGTGCCATCCGGGCCGTCGACGACGTGGTCCATGCCGGCGCCCATTCGCAGCTCGCTGCGCTTCGTCGAATGGAGGAGCACCGCCCCCGCGGCCCGCTCGAAGAAATCGTCCGACCGCTGCGGCGACTCCAGCAACGCCGCGGCACGGGGATCGGACTTGGGGCCTGCCGCTCCGGGCTCATTCGCGAGGAGCTCCGACTGGACGACCACGCGCAGCGAACCGTCGAGCGGCTCGACCTCGTAGAGGATCGCAACGACGGCGCGCTGGGCGAACGACACGAGTCGCGTCGAACGCACGCGAACGGATCCGCCCGCAGGCGACGTCCATTCGACGCGCCGGTCGAGCACGCCCGCGTGCAGGTCGAGAACGCGCTCGTGTGCGAGCAGCTGCCCGTACCGAACGTCGAAGGGCTCGTCCTCGACGAGCAGGCGGATGATCTTGCCGTCGGTCACGTTGACGACGGTCTGGCCGGATTCGGGATTCCCGTAGCTGAGCTCGGCGTGCGGAAGCGGTCGCAGCTCGTAGAAGGAGTTGAGGTACGTGCCCGGCAGGCCGAAGGGCTCACCTTCGTCCAGGTTGCCCCGCAGACCGATGTGCCCATTGGCGAGTGCGAAGACAGACTCGGTCTGCGCGAGCACGGCGAGATCGAGCTCGGTCTCGCGCACGGACCACGGCTCGACGGCGAAGGCCGGATGTGTGATCACGGGCGGTCGAGTAGCTCGGACAGATCCCGGACGACGACGTCCGCGCCGTGCTCGTGCAGCGCGTCTGCTTGGCCGACTCGATCGACTCCGACGACGAAGCCGAACCTGCCGGCGCGGCCCGCGGCGACACCGGCGAGCGCGTCCTCGAAGACCGCGGCGTGCTCCGGGTCGACGCCGAGCGCGCGCGCAGCGAAGAGAAACGTGTCCGGTGCCGGCTTTCCCTTCAGGTGCTCGCGCTCGAGCACGACGCCGTCGACGCGCACGTCGAAGAGGTCGTCGATTCCCGCGGCCGCCAGCACGTCGCGGCAGTTCGCGCTGGAGGAAACGACCGCGCAGGAAAGACCGGCGTTGCGGACCGCTCGGACATAGCGGATTGAACCGTCGTATGTCTCCACTCCCTGGGTGCGGATCATTTGCAGGACGAGCTCATTCTTGCGATTGCCGAGACCGATGATCGTCTCCGCTCCCGGCGGATCCCCGGGTTCTCCCTCCGGAAGGTTGATCCTGCGGGAAGCCAGGAATGACCGAACGCCGTCGTAGCGCGGCAGGCCGTCGACGTACGCGTCGTAATCATGCCGAGAATCGAACGGCACGAACGACTCGCCACCTTGCTCCGCCCGTGTACGCAGGAACGCGTCGAACATCTCCTTCCACGCCGCGGCGTGCAGCTTCGCCGTCTGCGTGAGCACGCCGTCGAGATCGAAGAGGCACGCCCGGATGCCATCCGGCAGTCCGAGCATCCGAGGCGTCACCGTTGTCACAGCAACATGTATAGAGGACGCGAGGCGATCTCGACCCTAGACAGGCGCGCCCGAGTGGGTGAACATGAGTCCGAGGGCTCGCCAGTTCTGCGGCCGTCCCGGGTCGAAAGGAGACAACCAAGTGCACGAGGGATCGAGGAGCACCGGCGCCATGCTGTTGCTGCTGCTGGGCGCGGCGGTGGTCCTGTCGCTTACCGCCTGCGGCGGTTCGAGCAAGAGCTCGGCTTCGCAGGGCGCTCTGCAGCGGGACGCGGACATCTATGCGATCGACGAGATCGAGCGGACGTGGCACAAGGCATCGTCGACGCAAGACGTCGATTTGATGATGTCGCTGTGGGCAAGCGATGCGACGTTCAACATCGGTACGGAGACGCTCACCGGCAAGGCGCAGATCCGCGAGTTCTTCGCCGACAAGGCAGCGCCGTTCCAGCCCGGCAACACGTGGGTGTCGGAGACGCCGGCATACAAGATCCGCACGACCGTCAACGGAGACAAGGGCACGCTGTACTTCGAGTGCCATTACGTCGACGTGAAGACGGAGAAGGTCGTCGCCGTCGTCGGCGCCGATCAGGACGTCGAGAGGATCGACGGCAAGTGGCTGATCACGAATTCGGCAGCGGCGACGCCGACGCTCGAGCCCTGAGGCCTCGCCGCCTGATGCGTCGCTGATGGCCCATTCCGATGCATTCGGCGGAACGCCCGCGGCGCGGCCCGCGAGCCTCCTGGGCGGCGGCGACAACCCGCTCGTTCGAGCCGTCGGCCGCGCGCCGGTCAAGCTTCGGACGAAGCTGCTCGTTGCGTTCGCGGCCATCGTGGCTCTGCTCGTCGTCGTCGGCGTCCTCGGCGTCCGGGTGCTCGGCCAGTCGAATGCCCGGGTGGAGCGGCTGGGAACGCTGCAGCTGCGCGCGGCCGCGTACCAGGGCCTTCAGACCCAGGCAAAGCAGCTTCGCCAGCTGCTCGGCCTGCGCACCGCGGGCGACCCGAACGTCAACACGTACCTCGGCGGCAATGCGTCCACCGCACTCGGCGGGCGTAGCTGGACGCTCGTCGACAAGGCGATCTCAGCCGCGCTTTCCCAGCTCGGGCCGGCGACCACGCACCTCGGCTTCGTGCCGCCACCAGAGGACGAAACCGTCCTCCGGCAGATCCGCGGCGACTACAGCCGCTTTGCCAGGGCGATGACCAAGATCACCGAACTCGATCGAGCCGGCACTCCGGGCAACAAGAGCAAGCCGTTCCAGGCAGAGGCGATCGCGGCCGACACCGAGCTCGCGGAGCTGACCGACAAGCTCGCGACGACCACGCGCGCCCAGACGAACGCGCTGATAGCAGAGAACCGGAGCGCGTTTACGAACTCGCGCAACCTCTTCATCGGCGTCGGAGCGGGCAGCATCGCCCTGGCCCTGCTGCTCGGCCTCCTCTTCTCCTGGTCGCTGCTCGTCCCGATCCAGCGAACGGAGTCACGTCTGGCGGAGATCGCGGCCGGCGATTTCTCCGGCCACGTCGACGTCTCGAACCGCGACGAGCTCGGCGTGCTCGCGGCGAACGTGAACCGGATGAACGACGAGCTCGGACTCCTCTACGAGCAGCTCGAGACGGTGAGCAAGCACAAGTCCGAGTTTCTCGCCAACATGTCGCACGAGCTGCGCACGCCGTTGAACGCGATCATCGGCTTCTCCGAGGTGCTTCAGCAGCAGATGTTCGGGCAGTTGAACGAGCAGCAGCTCGGCTACGTCGACGACGTCCTCGACGCCGGCCGCCACCTGCTCTCGCTGATCAACGACATCCTCGACCTGGCGAAGGTCGAGGCAGGACGAATGGAGCTCGAGCTGTCCGAGGTGTCGCTGCCGCAGACGCTTCAGAGCGGCTTGACGATGCACGGCGAGCGGGCGATGGGGAGTGGGATCACACTCGGGCTGCACGTCGACCCTGACGAGATCGTGGTTGCCGCCGACGAGCGGAAGGTGCGCCAAGTGATCTTCAACCTTCTGTCGAACGCCGTGAAGTTCACGCCGTCCGGAGGCCGCGTCGACGTCTCTGCACGGCTGCGCGACGGGTTGGTGGAGGTGGCGGTCGCGGACACAGGCTCCGGCATAGCGGCTGACGATCTCGAGCTGATCTTCGAGGAGTTCCATCAGGCACGCGGCGATGCGGGTACGCGCCAGGAAGGCACCGGCCTCGGCCTACCGCTCTCGCGGAAGTTCATCGAGCTGCACGGCGGGCGCCTCTGGGTGGAGAGCATCCAGGGCGAAGGCAGCACCTTCCGCTTCACGCTGCCCGTGGAGCAGGCGTGATGGCAGACGAGCTCGTCCTCATCGTCGACGACAACGAGAAGAACGTGAAACTCGCGCGCGACGTCCTGCGCTTTGCCGGCTTCCGAACCGTCGAGGCGGCGACGGGTGGCGAGGGCGTGGCACTCGCGGCGAAGCACCTGCCCGACGTCGTTCTGATGGACATCCGGCTCCCCGACATGGACGGCACGGCCGCCGCCCGCGAGCTCAAGAACGACACGCGAACCGCGGGTATCCCGGTCGTGGCGCTGACCTCGTTCGCGATGAAGGGCGACCGGGAACGGTTCCTCGCCGAAGGCTTCGACGGTTATCTGGAGAAGCCGATCAGCGTGAAGGACTTTCCGGAGCAGGTGCGCGGCTACTGCGCGAGCACGGGAGCATGAGCGCCGAGCGCCAGCCGATCATCCTCGTCGTCGACGACGTGCCGCAGAACGTGCGCCTGCTCGAGGCCGTGTTGACGTCGCACGGATTTTCGGTGACCTCGGCCGCGTCCGGAGCCGAAGCGCTCGAGAAGGTGCGGGCCGAGTTGCCGGACCTCGTCCTGCTCGACATCCAGCTGCCCGGGATGAACGGCTATGAGGTATGCCGCCGGCTGCGGGAGGACTCCGCTACCCGCTTTCTCCCGGTCGTGATGATCACCTCGAGCGACACGGAAGCCCGCGTGAACGCCCTCGAAGCGGGCGCCGACGACTTCGTCACGAAGCCGTTCAACCAGCAGGAGCTGTTGATTCGCGTTCGCTCGCTGGTGCGCCTCAAGCAGTACCACGACACGATCGAAACGCAGACTGCCGAGCTCGCGGAGTGGAACCGCACCCTCGAGACGAGAGTCGACGAGCAGGTTCATGAGCTGGAGAAGATGACGCGCCTGCGGCGGTTCCTGTCGCCGACGCTCGCCGAGCTGATCCTGTCGCAAGGCGAGGGCATCCTCGAGAGCCACCGGCGAGAGATCGCCGTTCTGTTCGCCGACCTGCGTGGCTTCACCAGCTTCAGCGCGACGACCGAGCCCGAGGAGGTGATGGGCGTCATCCGCGAGTTCCACACCGCGATGGGAAACTTGATCCGCCAATTCGACGCGACCGTCGGATGGTTCGCGGGCGACGGGCTCATGGTCTGGTTCAACGATCCGATCCCCTGCGACGATCCCGCGGCGCGCGCGGTTCGGACCGCGGTGGCGATGCGCGCGGCGATGGGCGAGTTGACGCCGAAATGGCGAAGGCGTGGGCACGAGCTCGACTTCTCGGTCGGCGTCACGCTCGGCTACGCGACGCTCGGCAGGATCGGCTTCGACGGGCGCTACGACTACGGCGCCGTCGGCAGCGTCATGAACCTTGCGTCACGACTCTGCGACGAGGCCGCGCCGGGGCAGGTGCTCGTCAACGAGCGGGTGTTCGCCGAGGTCGAGGAGCTCGTCGACGCCGAGCCGGCCGGCGAGTTCGTGCTGAAAGGATTCTCGAAGCCGGTCAGGGCTTTCAACGTCCTCGATATGAGGCCCGAGTCCTCGCAGGGATCCGCGAAGAATCCCGACGAAGCGCTCGCGTAGGCGGAGGTGCCGCCGCCGGCGCGGTCCCGCAGCCTTGATTACGTCGGCCGCCACACGGGCGGCATGGTCGTGCGATCACCAGTAGGCGGAGCCGATCGTGCAGGCCAGCAGGAGATCCGGTTGCTGCACGATGCTCATCCGGTGAAGGGCGCCAGATAGAGGACGCCTTGCCCGGCCGGGTCGACGCCGAGACTAAAGACGAACGCGTTTCGGGCCGTAAGCTCATCAACAGTGTTGAGCTCTGCCCGCGTCAGGTTTCCCCGAACGGCCACCTTCGCCTGCGGCAGCGTCGCTCGAAGCGGTCGGCGCAACTCCTCGGATAGATCCGACCTCTGGAAGAAAAAGACGAACGCCGGGTTCTTCCCTTTCGGCGGGGGATAGAACGCGGCCACCGCGTCGGCGACGTCGACGTAGGTGAACGTGTACAGGGCAAGCTCGAGCGCCTCACGCTTCAGCAAAGCGGCCCGCCCCACGGACGACGTGCCTTCGTCGATCGCGCACTTCGCAGCCTTGCCACAGAGGACGTACATCGCGGTCGACTCTGCGGGCGCGTACGCAAAATCGGTCACGAGGGACGGATTCTGCGTGGTTGCGATGCCGACTTCTCGGATCTCCGACGCACCTGCGAGCGGTCCGCGTGGCAGGACGTCGACGAGCTTCCTTCCGTTCGTCAGGTGGTACTGCGACTCGACGTGCGTGGCGATCTGCCGTTGCCGTGCCTGGGAGTTGTCGCCCGTAGGTCTCCATTCCGACCAGCGGGGCATCGACTCGGGCCCCGCGCGTCGCTCGAGCACGATGAAAGTCCCGACGGCTGCGCCGAAGAGTGCCGAAAGCGCGAGATACGCGAGCCAGAAGCGCCGCGCGTTGTTCACAGGGCGGGCCACACCTTCTCGTCCGTCAGATCGACGTTCGGGATCTGCAGATTCGCGCCGTTCAGCAGCTTCACGAGCTCGTTCCCGTAGATCTCCTTCTTCTGGATCACGACCTTGGCGATGTCATCAACCTTGTCCTTGTTGTGCTCCATCAGGTGGTACGCCTTCATGTATGCCTGGCCGAGGATCTGCGCAACCATCCGCCGCTTGTCGCGGTCGTTGAGGACGGCCGCGATCGGGTTGTGCGCCATGTCGCCGTTGCTCGCGCGGTTCATGATCTGCACGCCGATCTCCTCGAAGCGGCGCATGATCTCCGCCCGCTGCACCTCCGCGGGCAGGCGCCGCCGGGGTTGGCCGTTGCGGCGCGAGCCGTTGATCTCGACGCGCTCGGGGCCCATGCCGGAGGCGCCGACCATCCACGCTGCCGCGGCGGTGACCGACTGGAGATCGCCGCCGACGCCGTTCGTGTTCTCGCCGTAGAAGATTCGCTCGGCCGCCATCGACCCGAGGCCCCAGATGATCAGGCCGATCTCCTCGCTCCGGAAGCGGCTGAACCGCTCTTCTTTCTCCAGCGCCTGGTGATGGCCGAGGGCGCCGCCGCGCATGCGAATCGACAGCCGCACCGACTCGCGGCCCTTCATATACACGTGGCCGGCGACGGCGTGGCCCGCCTCGTGGATCGCGACGGCGCGGGTCTCTCCGGGCACGTAGTCGATGCCGATCGCCGTTCCGGACTCAAGCGTCGTCATCGCCTCGACGAGATCTCCCCAGATGAATGCGCCGCGGCCCTGGTGATGCGCGTACGTCAGCGCGAGCGAGCAGACCTGCTCGATCATTGCTGGGCTGTACCCGTTCGTGATCCGCGATATCTCGTCTCGCCGCTCCGGCCGGTCGAGGTCTTCGTCGTGATCGACCCTGCCGAGGTAGAGGTCGAAGATGTCGAGCCGGTCCTGCTTCGTCGGCGTGCGGAACCAGACGTGGCGACCCATGCGGCCCGGTCGCGTCAGCGCCGGGTCGAGCTGGTCCATCGGGATGTTCGTCGCGCCGATGAAGTAGATCTGATCGAGGCGCGGCTTCGCGCGCGGCAGCCGGAGCGAGAGCCTGCCGATCCGGATCGGGACGAAGTAGAGCGCGTCGAGTAGCTGGTTGACCTTGTTCGTCAGCACGCGGCGCGTCAGCGGCGGGTTGTCGATTCCGTCCATCACGACCAGCAGCTGGTTGAGCGCCATCTGACCGCCGCCGAACATTCCGCCGGGCATCGCCTGGTTGACGAGGCCGCCGACTCGCCGCACCCAGCTCGGATACGGCGACTGCGGCTCCGGCGCGCGCTGCTGGAACAGGCGCTCACGCCACGCGCGCGTCTCGAGGATCATGTCGCCGCTCGGGTTGAGCGCGCCGTACGGCCCGTAGAAGAGCACGTCCTCGAGCGACGTCGGCTGCATCGTCTGCACGCCGGCGCGGCGTCTGCCGACGGCGTCGATCTCGTCGATGAACACGATGCACTGGCCGCCCCACTTGGCCGCCAGCTTCTTCGCCTTGCGCGCGAGGAAGCGCACGATCAGCACGTCGATGCCGATGAAGGTCTGCGCGAAGCCGGAGCCGGGGATGGTCACGAACGGCGAGTTGAAGCCCGTCGCGATCGCCTTCGCGAGCATCGTCTTGCCCGTCCCGGGCGCGCCGAGGAAGAGCAGACCGCGCTCGCGCTTGCCGCCCGCCTCCTCGAAGTGCTCGCCGGACTGCCACAGCGAGACGATGCGGCGCACCTCTTCCTTCGCCTCGGCCTGGCCGCGGACGTCGTCGAGCTTCACGCCCCACTCGGCGTCGCCGGGCTCGAAGCCGCGGATCTGGCTGACGCCCATCAGCAGCAGCGGGCCCATGAAGATGAGGAAGTTGCCGATGAAGAGAAAACCGAAGAAGACGAGCTGGGTCCACAGCGATCCCGAGCCGATCAGGTGGGCGCCGCCGGTAAGTAGGTCACCGGCGGTCGACGGCCAAGTCCTGCCGCTCGTTCCGTGGCGCAGCACCTTGAACAGGTAGATGAACGAGATCACGAGGACGCCGAGCCACGCGAGCCGGTACCAGAAGCGCCAGAACCAGGCCCGGCGCCGGTTGACGATGTCCTCTTCCTGGAGCCGCCGGTCGTCGGTGCCGAAGAGGCTCGGCCACGGGATGAAGCGCCGCAGGACGAGATCAATGAAGCCGCGGAACGCGGCGACCGTGCCGATCGTCGCGGCGATTGACCAGCCGACGCTCCAGCCTTGGTGCTTGTGGAACCAGACGAACGCGGCAGGGCTTGTCAAGATCGCGACGAACGTCGCAGCCCGGGCGAGCATCCGCCACTGCTGGGCGAGCAGGACGGATTCTTCCTGCGCGGGCAGTGCGAGTGAACGCGGGTCCGTCATAGATGAAGTCTAAAGAGGCTCAATTACCCTCGGATACGAAATCGGTGGATCCCACGGTTTTCTTCACCCCTGACGAGGTAGCGCGGGCGCGCGCCTATCACCGCCCGCTCTACCTCGCACTCGCCGCTGACATTGCGCTGTCGACAGTTGTGACGGCTCTGCTGGCATTCAGTTGGCTCGGAGATCGCCTGTTCGACGCGACGGCAGGTCCCTGGTGGGTGCGTTCGCTGCTGTTTACGGTGCTCGTGCTCGCGCTCATCGAAACCGCTCGCCTGCCGCTCGCGTTCTGGCGCGGCTTCATCCGCGAGCGCCGCTGGGGCTTTTCGACTCAGTCCGGACGCGCCTGGGCCGTCGACCAGCTGAAGGGGTTCGGCGTAGGCGTGGTGCTAACCGGTGCCGCACTCGTCGCGCTGATCGGTTCCGTCCGGCTCTGTCCGTCATGGTGGCCGTTGGTCGCTGCGGTGGGCGCGCTCGTGCTCGTGCTGCTTCTCGTGTTCGTGGCGCCGCTGCTCCTCGAGCCGATCTTCAATCGCTTCGAGCCGCTCGCGGACGCCGAGCTCGCCGCCGCGCTCCGCGGTCTCGCGCAGCGGGCCGGCGTGCCGGTGCGCGACGTGCTCGTTGCCGACGCGAGCAGGCGCACGCGCAAGCACAACGCGTACGTCTCGGGAATCGGACGCACTCGCCGCGTTGTCATCTTCGACACGCTGCTCGGCGAGGCCGCGCAATCAGAGCTCGAGGTCGTCGTTGCACACGAGCTCGGCCATCGGCGACACCGGGATGTCGCGAAGGCCACGTTGCTCGCGATGGCCAGCGCCGGGCTCGCCGTTCTCGTGGCGTGGCCGCTCGACCCGACGCCGCGGCACATCCCGCTCCTGCTCCTCGTGTGGGGCTTGCTCGAGCTCGCGAGCCTGCCGCTCACTGCCGCGTTCTCGCGCCGGCTGGAGCGGCGTGCGGACCGGTTCGCCATCGAGCTCACGCGCGATGCAGGCGCCTTCGAAACGGCGTTTCGGCGGCTCGCGAAGGCCAACCTGGCCGACCTCGACCCGCCTCGGCTCGTCTACGCGCTGATCTTCACGCACCCGACTCCGGTCCAGCGAATCGCGGCGGCGACCTCGTGATGCACGAGCACGAGCATCGCCACGCCGAAGACCGCCGCGCCCTCGCGATCGCGCTGGCGCTGATTGTCGCGTTCCTGATCGGCGAGGTCGTCGCGGCGATCGTCGCGGGCTCGCTTGCGCTGCTCGCCGACGCTGGGCACATGCTGACGGACGCCGGCGCTCTCGCGTTCGCGCTCTTTGCCGCCACGCTCGCGGGCCGTCCGGCCCAGGGGCGCTGGACCTTCGGCTACAAGCGTCTCGAGATCCTCGCGGCGCAGGCCAACGGCGTGACGCTGCTCGTCGTGGCGCTGCTGATTCTCTACGGATCCGTTCGGCGGCTCGTTTCTCCCGATGAGGTGCGCGGCGGGATCGTCCTGGCCGCCGCGCTCGCGGGTATCTGCGTGAACATCGCCGCAACCGCAGTGTTGTCGCGCGCGTCTCGCGAGAGCATCAACGTCCGCGGCGCGTTTCTGCACGTGGCCACCGATACGGTCGCGTTCGCCGGAACGGCCGTGGCAGGCGGGCTGATCCTCGCCACGGGCTGGGACCGCTTCGACTCGATCGCGAGCATCGGCGTCGCCGCACTGATGCTGTGGGCCAGCTGGGGCTTGCTGCACGAGTCCGCGTCGATCTTCCTCGAGCGTTCACCGGACGAGATCGAGCCGGACGCCGTCGGCCGGGCGATCGTCGCCGAGCCGGACGTCGTCGAGGTGCACGACTTGCACGTCTGGACGGTGACGAGCGGCTTCTCGGCGCTCGCCGCGCACGTCCTCGTCGCACCGGATGCGGATTGCCACGCGATCCGGCGGCGGCTCGAGCGAATGTTGCACGAGCAGTTCGCCCTCGAGCACACGACGCTCCAGGTCGATCACGCCGAACCGCGGCTGCTGACGATCGAGCGCCGCTAATGTGCGCCGCCGTGGCGTCTCTGAGCGGCAAGACCGCGATCGTCACCGGCGCCTCGAGTGGGATTGGTGCGGCGACGGTCCGCGCGTTGCGCGAAGCGGGCGCGCGCGTCGCCGGAGGGGCGCGCCGCGTCGACGAGATCGACGCCGACCTCGCGGTCGAGCTCGACGTGACCGATGCAGAGAGCTGCGCGGCGTTCGTCGGACGTGCGGCCGGCGAGTTCGGAGGCGTGGACATTCTCGTGAACAACGCGGGGCTGGCCCTCGGTCGCGAGCCTTTCGAGAACTCGACTGAGGAGGACGAGCGGACGGTGCTGGAGACGAACGTCAACGGCGTCATCCGGATGACACGCCTCTGCCTGCCGCACCTCGAGAACGGCGGCGGCCACATCGTCAATCTCGGCAGCGTCGCGGCGATCTGGCCGTACGAGAAGGGCACGCTCTACTGCCTCTCGAAGGCGGCCGTGCACGCGTTCTCGCGCGCGCTGCGCGAGGATCTTCTCGGGCGTCCCCTTCGCGTGACGACGATCGCGCCCGGCCTCGTCGAGACGGATTTCTCGCGCATCCGTTTCGGCGGCGACGAGGAGAAGGCGCGTGCCGTCTACGCGAACGTCGCGCTCGGCGGGCCGATGCGGGCGGAGGACGTCGCCGACTGCATCCTGTTCGCGGTGACTCGGCCACCAAACGTGAACGTGGACGAGATCGTCGTGATGGCGCTCGCCCAAGCGTCCGGAGCTCGAATCCTCAGAGACGACTGATGTTCACGATCCTCGAAGGATCGACGTTCTGCATCTGCGACGACAAAGGCGACGTCGGCGACGAGACGAGCGGGCTCTTCGCCGACGACACGCGCTTCCTCTCGCGGCTGAAGCTGACGCTCAACGGCGCGACGCCGTTGCCGCTCTCGGCCGGCAAGGTCGAGTACTTCTCCGCTGCGTTCTTCCTCCGCAACCCACTCGCCGGCGGTCTGCAGCAGGACCAGGTGTCGATCACGCGCGAGCGGTTCGTCGGCGAGGCGATGCAGGACGTCGTCGTCCTGGAGAACCAGTCGATGGAGCCCGTTGCCTGTGAGCTGGGCCTCGAGTTCGGCGCGGACTTCGCAGACATCCTTTCGGTGAAGCAGCACGATTTCGCACTCGGCGATCCGATGCGCGCCGAGCCGCTGCCCGACCCCGTGCCGGCGCGCTTCGACGCGGAGCACAACCAGTTCGTGTTCGAGGACCCCGAGGACTCGCTGCGCACGCAGATCATCCTCTCGCGACCCGGCCGCGTCCACGGCTCCTCGGTCGCGTTCCCGGTGCAGCTCGCGCCGCGCGAGCGCTGGGACGTGCGCATCGATGTCGTCCCCGTTGCGGACGGCGACGTGCTCATGCCGCGTACGGTCGAGCGTCGCTTCGGCAACGAGCGCGGCCGTGTCCGCGACTCGCTCGCTGCCTGGCAGCTGCGCGTTCCTCAGCTGCGGGCCGAGTGGGGGGAGCTGGAGCAGTCGTTCAACCAGTCGGTGAGCGATCTGGCTGCGCTGCGAATGCGCGGCTCGGACGGCCTCGGGAAGCTGCCGGCAGCCGGCATGCCGTGGTTCATGACCGTGTTCGGGCGCGACACGCTGATCACGTGTCTGCAGACGCTGCTGTTCGGGCCCGAGCTCGCGCGAAACGCGCTCGAGGCGCTCGCGTTGCTGCAGGCGGAGGAGGACGACCCTTCGATCGACGCCGAGCCGGGAAAGATCGTGCACGAAGTGCGTCATGGCAAGGCTGCACGCCGCTGGTTCAACCGTTACTACGGCACCGTTGACGCGACGCCGCTCTACCTGATTCTCTTTTCGGAGCTGTGGCGCTGGACCGACGACGTCGCGGTCGCCTCCGACTTGAAGCAGCCGGCGCTGAAGGCGCTGGAGTGGATCGACCGCTACGGGGATCTCGACGGCGACGGTTTCGTCGAGTTCAAGAAACGCTCGCCGCACGGCCTCGACGTTCAGTCGTGGAAGGACTCGTTCGACTCGCAGCGCTTTCACGACGGACGCACCGCCGAGGGGGCAATTGCGCCGTGCGAAGTCCAGGGCTACGTCTACGACGCGAAGCTTCGCATCGCCGAGGTTGCGCGCGACGTCTGGCGCGACCGCGCGCTCGCCGATCGGCTCGAGCGCGAGGCCGACGACTTGAAGCGGCGCTTCCATGACGCGTTCTGGTGCGAAGACCGAGGCGGGTTCTACGCGCTGGCGCTCGACGGTGAGAAGAATCGCGTCGACTCGATCTCCTCGAACATGGGGCACCTGCTCTGGTCGGGGATCGTGCTCCCCGAGCGCGTCGACGCCGTCGTCGACCAGCTGATGAGCGACGCGCTCTGGTCGGGGTGGGGTGTGCGCACGCTTGCGGAGAGCGACGCGGCGTACAGCCCGCTCTCGTACCACAACGGAACGGTGTGGCCGCACGACAACTCCCTGATCGCGCTCGGGCTCGCCCAGTACGGCCGCTGGCCGGAGGCGCATCGGATCATCCAGCGAATGCTCGCCGCTTCGCGACACTTCGACCATCAATTGCCCGAGGTCTTCGCCGGCCTGCGCCGTTCGGATACGCCGTTTCCGATCGCCTACCCGACCGCGGCGCGCCCGCAGGCGTGGGCTGCCGGGACACCCGTGTTGTTGTTGCAGGTGCTGCTCGGACTCCGCCCCGATCGCGCCCGTCACCGCCTCGAGTCGACGGCGCCCGCGGAGCTGCCACACTGGGTGAGGACGATCAAGCTCTCGGGCGTGCGTGCCTTCGAGTCCGCCTGGGACGTTCAAGTGATCGACGGAAAGGTCGAGGTGGTGCCCGCATGAAGATCGCCGTGCTCGCCCCCTGTTGGTTCCCCGTTCCGCCGACGGGTTACGGCGGCATCGAATGGGTCGTCTCGCTGCTCGCGGACGGGCTGGTCGACAGCGGTCACGAGGTCACGCTGTTCGCTTCCGGCGACTCGCACACTAGGGCAACGCTCGCGGGGGTCTACGCCAAAGCCCCGAGTGAGTCGATCGGGCGATCGTTCTGGGAGCTGCGGCACGTCCTCCACTGCTACGAGCACGCCGGCGACTTCGACGTCATCAACGACCACTCCGGTCCTACGGGTGCCCTGCTCGCGGCACTGGTCGACACGCCCGTGGTGCACACGATCCACGGCCCGCTCGCAGGCGAGCCCGGCGAGCTCTACGACCAGATCTCACGGCTCTCGCCGCAAACGGCGTTCGTCTCGCTGTCGATGAACCAGCGCAAGCCGCGGCCGGATTACAACTGGATCGCGAACTGCCCCAACGCGCTCGACCTCTCCGTCTATCCGTTCCGCCCGCAGCGCGGCGAGTATCTGCTCTTCCTCGGCCGGCTGAGCCCCGACAAGGGAGCGCATCGCGCCGTCGCCGTTGCGATGGAAGCGGGACTGCCGCTGAAGATCGCCGGCAAGATGCGCGAGCCGAAGGAGCGCGAGTACTTCGCGCAGTTCGTCGAGCCGCACCTCGGCCACGGCATCGAGTGGCTCGGCGAGGTCTCGCACGGTCAGAAGGTCGAGCTGCTGCAGCACGCGCGCGCGACGCTCTTCCCGATCGAGTGGGAAGAGCCGTTCGGCCTCGTCATGATCGAGTCGATGGCGTGCGGGACGCCGGTGATCGCGACGGCGCGCGGGGCGGTCCCCGAGGTGATCGAGCCCGGCCGGTCCGGGATCATCGTCGAGGACTATCGCATCATCCCCGCGGCGCTCGAGGAGGCGGACCGGCTCGACTCGCGCGAGCTCCGCCGCTACGTCGAGGAGCGCTTCTCGCCGATGCGGATGGTGCGCGACTACGTCGAAGCTTACGAAGCCGCTCGAAATGCTGCGCATTTCGAGCGGTGAGGACCGTCATGCGCGCTTCGCGCGCGTGCCCTTTGGCGGCCTTCGAAAGGGAGCCGCTCCGTCGCATAGTTGGGTGGCGGCGCGGCGAAGCCGCGCCTAGGACGAACCGTCAAACATCTGAGGGCGGGCATGCCTGAACCGCCCGAGGAGCTCTACGCGCGGGTTCAGCGGGAGGGGCTGCGCATGCCGCCCGTCGACGAGTGGGAGACGTGGCCCTTCGAGGGATCGCTCCAGCCTCGGGGGCTACAGCCGCCGGTCGCGACGGAGGAGCCGCGGCGCGGAGAAGACGCTGCCGACTGCTGGGTATGCACGAAGGCGGACGACGAGGCGATTTGGAGTGACGAGCAATGGCTTGTCACATCCGTTCCAGAGCCGAACGGCCTGCCGTGCGTCGTGCTGCTCTTTCCGCGCCGGCACGTGGACCTCGGCGAGCTGAACGACGAGGAAGCGGGCGAGCTGGGGCGGATGCTCGTGCGCGTCGAGCGTGCCGTGCGGGCGGTGCCGCACGTCGGCCGCGTTCACGTCTGCCGCTGGGGCGACGGCAGCTACCACCTGCACTACTGGTTCATGGCGCGCCCTGCGCGCTTTCCGCAGCTGATCGGCAGCTTCGCCGCGGTCTGGGACGACGTCCTGCCGCCGACGCCCGAGCATGTGTGGCGCGAGAACCTCGAGATCGTCGCTCGCGTGCTCAGCGAATAGGCGGCGGCACCGGCTCTGCGTCCGGTAGAGGCGAGGTCGAGGCGGCCCGCAGGCGTGTGAGCTGTCGAACGTCTCGCGAAAGGAGAGCGCCCAGCATCGCGAAGACGGCGATGCCGGCCGCGGCCCAGAGGGCGCCGGCGACGCCGATCGCATCCGCCGCAGGCCCCGCGACCGTCAGTCCGATCGGAATGAAGACGAACGAGCCCAGCGCGTCGTATGAGTTGACGCGCGCGAGCACCTCGTCGGGAATCTGCTCGTGCATCGTCGTGATCCAGTTGACGTTGAAGATTTCGAGCCCGAAGCCTGCGATCGCTGCCACCGCGATGACGATCGGTAGCCCGGCCGGGATCGCGAGCGCTGCGAGAAAGAGCGGCGTGGCCCCGAGAAGGATGACGCTCGTGAAGAGCGGCCGCTCCGGGCGCCAGCGCAGCGCGACCAGGCTTCCGACGACGAGGCCCACGGCTTCGCCGGCGACGACGCCGCCCCAGCCGGCCGCACCGCCGAGTGACTCCTTCGCGACCACCGGCCCGAGTACCGCCTGGCCGCCGACCCAAACGAGATTCCCGACCGACGCCGCGACCACGACCGTCCAGAGCCACGTCCGCGAGGAACTCCTGCCACCCCTCCATCAGCTCGCCGATGAAGCTCCGCTGCCCGGCAGCGAGAGGGCCACGCACGCGCATCCTCGTGAGGATCGCGGCACTCGCGAAGTAGGTTGCCGCGTCGAACGCGATCGCCCACCCGGAACCGACCGTTGCCACCAGCGCGCCCGCAGCGAGGGCGCCGAAGATGTTCGTCGTGTTCTGCGAGAGGCCGAGCAGCGCGTTGGCCTGTTGGAGCTGAGCGGCTGCGACCGTGTGCGGCACGATGCCGGCGGACGCGGGGAAGAAGAACGACGTCGCGACGCCGCGAACGACCTGCAATGCGATCAGGTGCCAAAGCTGCGCGCGGTCGAGCAGCAGCAGGCAAGCGATCACGCTCTGCGCTGCACCGCTGACGACGTTGGCGGCGACGATGACGAGGTTGCGGGGCAGACGGTCGGCCCAGACGCCCCCGACGAGGATGAAGACGATCTGCGGCGCCCAGCCGGCCGCGAGCACGAAGCCGAGGTCCGAGGCAGAACCGAGATCGAGTACCGCGAAGGCGAGAGCGATGGGCGCCATGGCGGTGCCGGCGAGCGAGATGAGCTGTCCGGCAAAGAGGAACCGGAACTGCCGCTCGCCAAGCGGACTGAGGCTGCTCCTGAGGTCCATCACAAGGATGAACCTCTCGCCGGCGGCGCGGCTTTGCTGCGCCGCTCACTATGCGCCCGGCGAAGCGCCAAACCTTTCAACTACACAATTGGGCACGCGCGCGAAGCGCGCCTGCCCGGTTTCCCCGCGCAAAGTGCGCAGCACTTTGCGCGTAACGGCTTACGGCCAGTGCGCGGAGCCTTCCCAGCCGTACCAACCCTCCGGCTCGATCAGCGCGCTGATCCTCGCGCGGAGGCGATTGTGAAACTGGCGCCGCGTGTACCGCAGGCACAGCCGGTCGATGTCCTCGAACTGCGGATCGTCGCGGATCTCGACGACGCGCCCGAAGAGGGTCAGCTGGCGGTACCAGCTCGAGCCGTCCATCACCGTCAACGAGACGCGCGGATCGCGGCGCATGTTCTTCAGGCGCAAGCGCGTCGAATCCATGTTGACGAGCAGTAGCTTGCCGTCCCAGTCGTACCAGGTCGCAGCCGTATGGGGCGAACCGTCGGCGCGCAGCGTGGCGATCACTGCGGGATTCGGCTTGCGAAGCAGCTCGTCGGCCTCAGGCGGAAGCGGCAGCTTCGGCACGGCCCTCTCCCTTCTTGCGCCAGTAACGCTCGAGTCCCAGGTACGACTGGACGATAGGCGCCGCGCGCAAGTACGCTCCCGCGCCTTCGCCCTCCGACGCCTCCAGGTCGGCCCTGGCAGCCGCGATGAACTCGTCGCGGGTCATGCCGTCGTGCACGCGCTTTGCCCACACGGCGAGGTAGCTCCGCGTACGCTCCACGTGCTCGGCGACCGCCTCGATTCCCGCCACGACGCCGAAGTGGATGAGGGCGAGTCGCTCCGGCTGGTGGCGCAGGACCTCGTCGAAGGTTTGCTCCCAGGCCTCGAGGTCGATGTCCGGCGGCGGCGCGTGCGGCAGCACGTGCTTGCCGGGCAGGATGCGTACGCCCGTCGCGTCGCCCGCGAGCAGCGTCCCGTCGTCGAGCACGTAACAGACGTGATGCGACGCGTGGCCGGGAGCGGGGAACGACTTGACGCCGGCGGCAGTGTCCCAGATCACCTCGACGTTCTCCTCCGGCACGGGCGCAGGCTCGCCGTAGAGCCTGTCCAACTCGTCGCCGTACAAGCGACGTGCCGAGCTGATCAACCTCGCGGGATCGATGACGTGCGGCGCGCCGATCTCCGAGACGTGCACCCGAATGTGCGGATACGCGCGGACGACATGCCCCGCCGCGCCGGCGTGGTCGAGGTGGATGTGCGAGAGGAGCAAGTGCCTGATCTCGCGCAGGTCGACGGCCTCGCGCAGGCGCTCGAAGCACGTCGCGGGGCCGCAGTCGAACAGCGCAGGCCCTTCCGGCGTCTCGACGACGTAGACGCCGATTACGCGTTCATTGCCGAGATGGAGCAGGTCGACCGGCTCGAGTGGCACCGCGGCTTTGTACCAGCTACGGGTGCGTCGGCAGGCGGTCGTTCTCCAGGCGGCCCCCGCGGGCAATGTAGGAGACGATCGCCCGGTCGGCGAGCCACTCCACTGGTGCACGGTCGTCGGTGAGGACGTCGCCGCGGAAGCCTGCGGCCGTAACCCGACGGCGGAAGAGCGGCACGAGCGGGCGCAGCGCGGCAGGGACGGCGCCGATCCGCTGCACGAGGTCGGCACGCGTCGTCGGCGCTGCGAACGCGAAGACCAGCGTGTTGAAACGCAGCGCGTCCCAGGCCCACGTCGGTCCGAGCTCGGCACGAAGGGTCGCGGCGATCGCGCGAAGCAGGCCACGGTCGCCGGGGACGCGGGAGACGTTCAGCGCGACGGCGCCGCCTTGGGTCAGATGCGTACGGACAAGCGCGAAGAACTCGCGGGTCGTGACTTGAAAGGGGATGTACGGCTGGCGATACGTGTCGATCGCGATGACGTCGTAGTGTTTGGTCGTGCTGTGCAGGTACGCCCGTGCGTCCGCCGTGATGACGTGCAGGCGCGGGATCTCGTTCAAACCGAAGAATCGACGAGCGGCATCGGTGACCTGGGGGTCCAGCTCCACGCCGTCGATCCGAACGCCGGGATAGAGCGCTGCGAGCGCTCGCGCCGTCGATCCGCCGGCGTTCCCCAGGACGAGCACGTCCGGCGTCCGCTTGGCGATGAGCGCCGGGAGGACGAGAAACATGTCCCACTCGCCGCCGGTCAGCACGCTGTGCGGATACCAGATCGAGTTCGCGACGACGCCTTCGTTCAGCTCGAGGACGCGCGAGCCGTCCTCGCGTTGACGGACGTCGATGTACTGGTACTGGGACTCGCCCTCGTAGAGGATCGCGTGCGCCGCCTTGATCGCGCCGGGCGGCACGGCGAGCAGCGCCGCGAGGGCGAGCGTGAGGAGCTGCCAGCGGGTGCCGAGCAAGAGTCCTGCCGCGAGCGCGAGCAATACGGCCGTCGCGATCATCGTCCGCTGCGTTCCGATGAGTGGGACGGCGACGATCGCCGAGCCGAACGTTCCGAGAATGCTGCCGATCGTGGAGAGGCCGTAGAGGCGTCCGGCGACGGTGCCGGCCTGGTCGACCGCCGGCAGTGCGAGCCGGATGGCGAACGGACTGACCGTTCCGAGCAACGTCACCGGCACGGCGAAGAGCGCGAGCGCCGCGACGAACGAGCCGACGGCGGCGCCGAGCGATGCCGTGTCGAGCTCCCGAACCGTTGCGTCGAGGAATGGACGCGCGACGAACGGGATCACCGCTACCGAGATCGCGGCGACCAGGACGATCCGGCCGAGCAGCATGCGCTCGGGTCGCCGGTCCGCAATCCGGCCGCCGAACCAGTAGCCCACCGAGAGGTAGACGAGGATCAGTCCGATCACGTTCGCCCAGACGACGGTCGAGCTGCCGAAGAAGGGTGCAAGCAGCCGCGAGGCGCAGATCTCGACCGCGAGCGTGGCCGCGCCGGCGATGAAGACGGTCGCGCCGAGACGCACGGTCGATACCGTAGATCAGACTCTGCGGTAGCGCGCGTCGGCGAAGCAGAAAATCGCGTACGCGACGAGACCGGAGGCGGTGAGACCGAGCAGCCATTGCCCATAGCTCTGATGGCTGAGCTTCTGCAGCGCCCCGTCGAGGCCGATCGCTTCTTTCGGGTCGTACTCCAGTGCAGCTTTGATCGCGAAGCCGCCGATGAGGCTGAAGACAACGAGCCGCGCGAGCAGGCCGACGACGCCGATGCGCGTCGCCCAGCGACCAAACTCCCCCGTCTGGCCGTCGCCGCGCCACTTGTCGGTGAACGATTGGGTGACGCCGCGGTATCCGTTGTAGAGGCCGGCGCCGACGATGCACGCGCCTGCGATTCCGACGAGCCACGTGCCGCCGGGCCACGAGAGGACCTGCGCCGCTGCCTTGTGGGCGCGTTCGTTTTGCGAGCTCGTCGTCGCCGGCCCCGTGACGAGCTTGATCGCGCTGTAGGTCAGGCCGGCGTAGATGGCGGCGCGACCGAGGTATCCGACTCGCTTGGCCCAGCGCTTCGACTCCTCGTCGTCGCGCTCGAAGACCGCCTGCGCGACCCTCCAGAGGGCGTAGGCGGCGAAGCCGGCCGCCAGCGCGAGCAGCAGCAGCTCGCCCCAACTCTCGTCGGCGATCGTCGCGAGCGCGCCTTCGCGGCTCGTCGACTTGCCTCCGCGGCCGAGCGCGAGCTCGAACGCGAGCACCCCGACGATCGCGAACGAGACGCCTTTGGCGACCAGACCGATGCGAGCGAGTGCCGCTAGCCAATCATTGCGCACGTGCAGGTGAACGCACGAGCGCCTGTTCGAGATCCGCGACGAGGTCGTCGGCGGACTCGATTCCCACGGATAGGCGGACGAGGTTCGGCGGCGCGGCGAACGGCGCGTCCGCTGTCGAGGCGTGCGTCATCCGCGCCGGCACCTCGATCAGGGATTCGACGCCGCCCAGCGACTCGGCGAGCTTCCACAACTTCGTGCGTGCGACAAGCGTGTGCGCGTCCTCCTCGCTCGCGGCGAGGAAGGAGACCATGCCGCCGAAATCGCGCATCTGCCGCGCCGCGATCTCGTGACCGGGGTGCGAAGCCAGGCCTGGGTAGTACACGTGCTCGGCTGCATCGTGCTGCTCGAGGAAGGCAGCGACTGCGCCCGCGTTCTCGCAATGTTGCCGCATGCGCAGTGCGAGCGTCTTGATTCCGCGCAGGACGAGCCAGGCGTCGAACGGGCCGGGAACGGCGCCGAGCGACTTCTGCAGGAAGAAGAGGCGCTCGGCGATCGTTGGGTCGCTCGTCGCGAGAAAGCCGCCGATCACGTCGGAATGGCCGCCGAGGTATTTCGTCGTCGAGTGGACGACGACGTCCGCACCGAGTGCGATCGGTGTCTGGAGATAAGGAGAGGCGAACGTGTTGTCGACGGCGAGGATTGCGCCGGCTGCGTGCGTCGCCTCGGCGGCCGCGGCGATGTCGACGACGTTCAGCAGCGGGTTCGACGGGGTCTCGACCCACACGAGGCGCGTGCGCTCGTCGAGATGAGCTGCGAGGTTGGGAAACTCCTCGGCCGGCAGGTATTCGAAGGCGTATCCCTTCGGCTCGTAGATCTGGGACGTCATCCGGTACACGCCGCCGTACACGTCCGCGATCAGCACGACGCGGTCGCCGGGGTTGAAGAGGTGCATCAGCGTCGTCGTCGCGCCGAGGCCCGACGAAAAAGCGATGCCGTGCTCCGCGCCCTCGAGCGAGGCGAGACACGCCTGGAGCGCCGTCCGCGTCGGGTTGCCGCCCCGCGAGTAGTCATAGCCCTTGTGCTTGCCGACCTCCTCCTGGACGTACGTCGACGTCGCGTAGATCGGCGTCGTGAGCGCACCCGTCGCCGGATCGGGCGCTTGGCCTTCGTGGATCGCGCGGGTCTCGAACTCCATCTAGCGTCTGATCGTATCCGCGCCGAGAAAGGCTGCGAGCTCGGCCAGCACCTCGTCGAGCCGCGTCGTGTCTCCCCAGGCGCCGAGCACCTCCAGCGCACCGGTCTTGCTGTCGAAGCGGGGCTCGACGCGGCCGACGATCCGATCGCCCACGAGCAGGGGCAGCACGTAGTAGCCGTACTCGCGCTTCGCCTTCGGCACGTACATCTCGAGCCGGTAGTGGAAGTCGAACAGCGCCTCCGCGCGCGCTCGGTCGTGGACGAGCCGGTCGAAGGGAGACAGAACGGTCGCGCGATCCGGCACGGGCTCGTCCGAGGCGTCCGAATGCACGTGCAGGCGTCCTCGCTCCAGCCAGACGCCCAGCGAGCGCCGACGCTTCTCCTGGATCAGCCGCTCCGCCTCGCGCCAGGGCACCGTCTCGGTCGGCGGGAAGACGCGCTCGGCGAGATCCCACAGCCGTTGCTTGCCGACGCGGCCCGCGACCGCTATCTCGCCGCGCGCCTGCAGCACCTCGAGCATGAGCCGCACCTGGCGGTCGCCCCACCAGCGGTGCGACTCGCCTTTGGGCATCAGGTCGGTCTGGAGCGCGCGCGACAGCAGCGGGCCGTTGCGCTCGAGCTCGCGTAGGACAAAGCGGCGGAAGCGAGCATTCTCTCGTAGGAACTCGCGGATCCAGCGATCGCGGGCGGAGCTGCCGAGGCGTCGGTGTCGCATCATCCGTGCCCGCACGAGCGGCAGATCCTCGATGGGCCAGATGAAGGCGTCCCACTCGACGAGCTGCCGTTCCTCCCACAGGAGCCTGTCCAACTCGGT
>WNFZ01000437.1_pt1 | contig 40688 bp, 40 predicted proteins | sample 5400081 | NCBI WGS metagenome assembly WNFZ01 (sample SAMN13153365, study PRJNA577476) | soil metagenome | isolation source: 80 cm soil or saprolite under grassland replicate 1 | place: USA:California | collected 2016-06-15
AAAAGCAACAAGCCCTGGGACGCCAGCTTCGCTCAAAGAGGCTGACACCGTGGTGGAATAACCACTCTCGTTGCCCCATAGAACCTTTTTATGGTTTTTAGGATTGACAAAGAACACAGTTGCTGGGGTGGAGCGCAGCGGAACCCCAGGTACGACAGGGGTTTATCATCCCAGCCCGCGAAGCGGGCGACAGCGATTGGCCCAATCTCAATGATCATGAAATGGCGAATAACAAAAAGCTGCCGCCCGCTTCGCGGGCTTGATGTGTGGTTACGCCATCTTCCTGGGGTTCCGCTGCGCTCCACCCCAGGCTTTATTCTGCCGCCTGCTCCGCAGGCTGAAGATGTGAACATCTATTTCGTGCAAAAGTTTGGGTAATGACAAGGCGTTGAAACGCCGGGCTAAACTCACGGCGCCGCTACGCGGCGGGAGCAGATCAGGCAATCTTTATAAAGCTAATCATCTGAAGCTCAATAAATGCATACGCGCCGTGCGGCGCCTCGCGCTCGAACTCCGTCATCAGTCGCTGCGCTCAAGCTTTGGATGAAAGGGCGCGGAAACCGGAATCTGTCTTCCGGAAATCTTCTGATCTGCGACGAGGCGCAGCCCGGCGCCGGCCGTAGGCGACAGAGGCCGCGAGTATCCCCACCGTCGCCGGAAACAGCGCGAGCGCGCCGCCGCCGCCCATCAGCGTGATCACTGTCGCGCCGATCATGATGATAACTAACCCTGCGGCGGCCAGGGCCGTCAGGGCCGGGCGAATACGCAGGAGCCAGGGAAGGATCAAGCCGATCGCGCCGAGCGCCTCGGCCAAACCGATGAAGCGCACGAACAGCCCAGGCAGCGCCACTGGCCCCTTAAGCGTCTCCAGCGGCAGAACCAACTTCGCGCCGCCCGCCCAGATAAATAACAGCGCCAGCAACCACTGAACAACCCACAGAGCATAATTCTTGATTCGCGTTTCCTTGTATTCAATTGACTTCATTGCATTACCTCCTATTGGTTCAAGCGAAAAGTTTGGTAGATCATCCTGCCTTTGTTCGATGCGGACGTCGCGATGGCGACGATCCCGCGTGTATTCATTTGTTTTTCTCCGTCAGTTAATCGAACGGCGGGCGGCCGGATCGACATGCCGGCAAAATAATTTTGACCTGTGCGGACGATCACCGGGTCAGTGCCGGGAGCGGTAGCGAGCATTGATGATTCTTCAGTTTTGAAAGTGTAAAGAGAGAGGGATCGATATCGGCCTGGCTATTTCTCAAATATTCATCGCGGCCCGAATTTTCCGTCATTCAAACCATCTTCCATCAGCCGCGCCACCATGGCCGCGCGGGAACCAACGCTGAGTTTGGCGAAGATGCGCCTCAGGTGCGTGCAAACCGTCCAGGAACTGATTTCCAGCACAGCCGCAATCGTTTTATTCGGATAGCCTTTTGCGACCATGCGCGCAATCTCCTGTTCGCGAGGGCTGAGTGTGACGGGCGATGACTCCGTCTTAGGATGGGCGCGGAGCAGAAGACAGCGCACCCCATCAACTTCCAAGTCGAGGATCACATCGTCCTGCTCTTCGCCTTCGCGAATGACGGGTGACCGACTGTTGCTCGTCGCCTGTTTGACGAGTTTGCGCGCCAGCGCCATCAATCCCGCAGTCGCCAGATCGTCGGTCGGCTCAAGCCCTACCTCTAGCTCCCTCTTTTTCAGCGGATGGATTGTCATGATCTTTCCTTTTCGTGTCTCACGAACAGAAGTCGGAAAAATTTGAATGCTTATTTTGCAAACAACGACGGCTGGCCTCGCAACTTTTCTTTTATGGCGCGTTACGAGGCTGTTCCGGCATGCGCATCGGCGTCCCGGACGCCGAGCCTTCGGCCGGTATTGCGAAAGGGTTGATTGTCAGTTCTGAGACCGCTCTGTAGTGGCGATTGAATCAATGCCGAGATCGTTTTCAAACGGCTGCTATAATCATCAGACTAGATCATCAACTATGCTCGCCACTATGACCACCAGACGGTGGCCGATTATAACAGCTTTCCCTGATTTCCGCTTGTCGCATAATTAAGCGACGCGCGTTCCGGCTAACCTAAATCAAACCAGGTAACATTGGTACAGTACCGGGAGCGGTAGCGACCGGGCGCCGGCGGAGAGAGCGCTTCGACGGGTACCCGGTCGCTACCGCTCCCGGTACCGTACCGCCGCGTGTGCCAATGTTTTCTGGCCCGATTTAGCCGAGCTAACTTCACCGAACTAACCTCGTCAGGCTAACTCAGCCGGGCTAACTTCATTGAACTTCCCACTAAAAAGCGACTATCGCGGGCTGTTGCGGTCGGCGTATCTTCCGTCCGGCAGGCGCCACTTGGAGTCACGCGATCAAAAGCGGGGCAAATCGAATCAAGCGCGAAACAAGCAAGGAGGTCTTGTTATGGCAACCAGGAATTATGAAGAAGAGTTCGAGCTGGAAGGCGAACTGGAGGGCGAATTCGAGTTTGAAGGCGAAGGCGAATTCGAAAGTGAGTTTGAGGGCGAGTTCGAGGGCGAATTCGAGAGCGAGTTTGAGATGGAAGGCGAATTCGAAGGGGAGTACGAAGGGGAATACGAAAGCGAAGAATTTTTACGGCGGTTGCGTGGAATAGCGCGTGGCGTTGGAGGTTTTGTGCGCCGCGCCGCGCCGATTTTGCGCCAGGTGGCGCGCGTCGCCGCGCCGGTGGTCGGACGCGTGGTTGGCACTGCGCTCGGCGGCCCTGCCGGAGCAATGATCGGCGGCCGGCTCGGCAGTTTGGCGCAACGCGCCCTGAGCGAAAGCGAGTTTGAATTCGAGGCGGAAGGCGAGTTCGAGTATGAAGGCGAATTCGAAGGCGAATTCGAGATGGAGTCCGAAGGCCCGATGACGCAGCAGGAGGCTATGGCAGAGTTGATGGCCTCTGTAGCCGCTCGCACACAATCGGAGGCCGAAGCCGAAGCGATGATCGGCGCGGCGACCTCGGCGTCGCTCTCGCGGGTCGACCGCGCGTCGTTGCGCCGCATGTTGCCACACTTGGTGCGCGGCACGGCTGTTCTGACACGCATCCTGCGTCGCCGCCGCATCACCCGTCCGGCAGTCCGCGCCGTCCCGACGATCGTGCGCCGCACGGCGACTTCGTTGGCTCGTCGCGCCGCCGCCGGCCAGCCGGTCACTCGCCGCGCCGCCGCCAGGACGATGGCCACCCAGACTCGTCGCGTGCTCAGCAGCCCGCGCACTTGCGCCGCCGCGATTCAACGTAATGTCCGCGCGACTCGCACAGCCGCTCGCGCTACTACTCGCCGGCCGGCCCCGCCGGTCAGGGGCTAGTCTGCGTGCGCAAATGTCGATGAGCTTGGTCGCGTGAATAATCTATGCAGGGCGAACTGCCGGTTCGCCCTACATTTGAGGATGTGACTATGTCCAGAGCAATGCTCGAATACGAACTCGAATCCGAGATGGAAGGTGAGTGGGAAGGCGAGTGGGAAGGCGAGTGGGAAGGCGAGTGGGAGGGCGAGTGGGAGGGCGAGTATGAGGCTGAAGAGTTCTTTGGCCGGCTGGCGTCGCTGGCTCGACGGGCGGCGCAAAATCCTATGCTTCGCCGCGTCGGGTTGGCTGCGGCCAGGACTGCGCTCGGCGGCCTGGGGTCGCTCGGCTCGGCCGTCGGCAGACAGTTGGGCGGCGCGCAAGGCGCGGATTGGGGTCGCCGGCTGGGCGGCGCCGCCGGTCGTTATCTGACCGCGCGATTGCCGCAGGCTGAATATGAATTCGAAGGCGAGTACGAGGGCGAATATGAGTGGGAGTTTGAAGAAGAATTGAATCCGATTCGCCGCGTCTATCCCGACGCTTTGATGGAGCACCTCGGCCACGCCGCGACCGAAGCCGAAAGCGAGGCCGAAGCCGAAGCCTTCATCGGCGCGATGATTCCGATGGCGGCGAGGCTGATCCCGCGCGCCGCCCCGGCGATCATGCGGTCGGCGCCGCAACTGATTCGCGGTTTGGCCGGAGTGACGCGGTTGCTGCGTCGCAGCCCGGCCACGCGCCAACTCGTCCGCACCTTGCCGCAGGTCGTCCGCCGTACAGCGGCCAGCCTCGCACGCCAAACGGCCCAGGGCAGACCCGCCACACCGCAAACCGCCGTGCGCACGCTGGCGCGACAAACAGCGCGCGTGGTCGGGAGTCCGCAACAAGCCGTGCAGGCATATCGCCGTTCGCGGGCGCTGGATCAGCGCCACCATCAATCCGTCGGCCCCGCCGCCGCCGCCGTGCGTCGAGGGGCTGTAGCAATGTAGGCCGTCAGGGTTTAGTGAGGCTGGAGCCGTTTATGTACCCGTTGCCGGAAATACAACGAACGCGGCGCCCGCGCGCAAAGGTTCCATTGCGCGCGGCCGCTGACGCCACGGTGGAAAGGCCTTCGCGCGCCAATCTGCCGCCGCGCGACCCGCGACTTGCCGCCGCGATGATGCCGTTGTTGCGGGCGCAGGCGATCAACGTCAACCGCCACGCGGCGGCGTTGCGCCCTTTCAAGTATGGTGAGTTCGGCTCCGGTGACGCCGCGCCGAGCGAAGGCCATATCCAGGCAGTCAACGAATTGATCAAAATGCTGCGCGGTGACCTGCTCCGACTGACCAGGAAGGTCACCGAAGCCGTCAATCAATCCACCACCGAGCCCACGACCGCCAATCTGCAAAGGATGGTGGTGCCCGAGCGATTTCTGATCGGCGCCTCGCGCGTCGCGCTGGACCAGCGACTGGCGCGACCAGGCGTGATCACTGAAAACTTTTATAGGGAACTGGCCAGGAGGTGACGTGTGCCTTTGGCGGCGACATTTCAGGAACTGTGCGTCAAGCTGCTCAGCTTGCAGGACGCGATGCGCGACCTGGCGGTCAGCGCCGCCGAAGACAGACCGCTGCGCGGAGGCGTCTTGCTGGCGGACCGGTTGAGCGACGCCGCGGAAGATTTGCAAGGCTGGCCCAAGGGGGCTTTGGAGGCTGCCGAGGGCGCGCATCAGGCTGTCATTCACCCGGCAGATTTGGAAACGGTCAGACAGTGCCTGGTTTCCTGCCAGGAACTGTTCAACGTCTTCGCACAGCGCTTTGCTTCGGACCTGGCGCACTACGAACAGATGGCCGAGTTGATGCGCCTCGGTCAAGAGCGAAAAGGTGAATGGCAAGCGTGGGCCAAGATCGTCCGCAGCAACGTCGAGCGGCGCCAGCAGCCAGTGTACGAAATTACGCAGGCTCTCTTCCGGTGCTGGCAGGAAGTGGCCGAGCAGGCGTCAAAAAATAACATTTCAATTAGAACGACCAGCATTGGCCATCAGGTGAATACTTCGGCGCCGGAATGGAGGACGGAACCGCGAGAGTTTCCGTGAATAGCAACAGTCGAAAACCGGGAGAAAAATATGTCAAATGGCTCTGATGAAACCCTGGACCGTATCGCTCAATCCCTGGAAGGCATCGCCCTAGCTTTCCTCGGCCCCCGTGAAGCTTTTACCAAAGTTGACAGCGGGCAACTGAAGGGAGTGATCGAGAAAGTACTGAATGAGATATGGGCGCCTGTGAAGAGTGAGCTCGAAAAGTTCAAATCTTCGTCGGGAGCCTCTTCGACTCTGGCCGCGCCGGTGCGCGGAGGGTCGCCGACTCTGGCCACGCCGGTGCGCGGAGGGCAAGCCGCCTTCTTTCCGGGAAGTGGGATACCGGGGGACATAGTTATCCAGGTGGGCGGAGTTATCACTTTCTTCGATGCTCGCGCCGAAGCGCGTTCCAGGCTGATAAAACTGTTGCCGCCGGTCGAGGCAGAAATCCGCTTTCTGTGTCCACTTCGGATAGCTCTGAAAGATACGGATACTGAACCTATCAGCACTCTGTGTACATCTCTGTCAGATACGGCGGTGAATTTTGACCCCGACAAAGCTCAGGAAGTCCAGGAAGTCTACCTTGAGGTGGCGCGTAGAACCACGGAAGTAACGGGACGAACCAGAGAAGGATTGAACGGTGTGAAGGATTTTCTAGCTCAATTCAACATCAAGTTCGAAGGGGAATTCAAGCCCGCACAAGATGCTCTAGAGAAGCTGAAGGAAGAGGACGTCCGCAACTTGTTAAAACCTGGACCTGGTGGCAGTAGGGAGGGATCTTCTCTAACGCAGGCATCTGGCGCGAGTAAGAAAAAAGGTTAACTGCTATCAGCAGTGAAACGGATCCGGCCTCTGAGATTTGTGAAGTCGGGCAATACCGCAGAGAAGCCCGTCAACATTACGGAGGGATAAGCGATGATTTACGATTCCGCATGAACCTACGCTGCCAGAAGGTTTGCGGCATCCGCGAGTGCTGAATCCGCTGTTGGAACTGCGCGCTTACTTGGAGCGGGTGTTACAACTGGCGCAGGACGTGAGCCGACGGTAACCGTATGAACAATCCTTGAATGGAGGCGCCGCATTTATGGCAAAGGAACAAGAATATCAAAGCCTGCTTGATCGCATCGCAGCGCTGCGGGAGACGCTGACAGACCGGCTCTCTTCTGACCTGATTCAGAATCCGCAACTGGCCGACGCGCTCTCCAAACAGATCGACCAGATGTTCGAGGCGGTGGTCGAGGCCGACGCCAAGGCCCCGCCGCCGCCCGACAAGGGCCTGGCCGAATTGATCGGCATCGGCCCGGAAGCGGCCACTGAGTTCGGCAAGACCCGCGTCCCGCAAGGCGTCCAGCCTTACGACGAAACGGTCACCTCCGAACGCATCGTCGCTGTTGGCGATCTTTACTACATTTACCAGCACGAGAAGATCGGAGTCTTCCGCGTCGTCCAGAAGCTGCAGGAGCTGTTCCGCGCGGGCACGGTGCGGCTGTCGGCTGGCTCCGGCGCTTATTCACTTTATCAATTCGACCGGCGTGAAGTGTTGCGCTATACGAACCGCGATCGGCTGTCGGCCTACCGCCGCGTGCTCGGTTACGGCAGCAGCCCCGTGCCCACCGGCTCGCGAGCCAACACCGATTTCCATAATCTCTTCTCGCACTTCATCAATCAGGTGACTCTCTTCTGGCGCGACAAGCGCATCTCGGACGTGATCCGCGAGCGCGCTTACGATCCGAGCTTCGGCTCCATCGCCATCGTCCGGCGCGCCGGATTGGATTTGCGGAACAACCTCAAGTTCACCTCGTTCGGTCATCTGAACGTGATGCGCGTCGAGGTGATGCAACTGCTCGACGAAGCTTTCCGCATCCTGAACGCCGATGACATCAAGCGGCTGTTCGGCGCGGACAACGCCTGGGACGTGGTCGAAGAAGTCCTGATCCGTTATTTCAACGAACGGCTGGTGACTTCGCCGCGTCAGCGGATGGCCGTGGCCGGACGCGAAATCCTGCGCTGGCTGGCCGCGCCGCACGTGCTGCAAACCCAGCGCGCGCGCTTCGAGGCCTTGCTGCTGGAGATTGCCGAGTACGCGGAAGAGTGGCTGACCAGCGCTCAGGCGATGGGTTTGGCCGGAAGGCGTACTGGCGGGCGCGTGATGCCGTGGGATCGCAGCGCGCCGCAGTCGGCGCGAGTAGCGCGGGCGTCAAGCCAATCTGCATCCAATCCAGAAGGAGAGTATGAGTATGAATATTAGACGACGGAGCCCAGTGGATTCATTCAGCGATTTTCGAGCCGCCGCCGCCATGCGGTCACGGGAGGCGTTTTCCCGCTTGAGAGTGCGGAGAGTAATTTCAAGGCCTGGGTCCCCTTCACCTTCACCTCCGCTGCAGGTTAGTAATCCGCTGAACAGGCCAAGGGTGATTGAGCAACAACTCTTTCAGACACGGCAGGGCGTCTTTCTGGATGGCGCTACAGAACAAGATGCGCGCCGCTGGGCGCAGCAGTGGGTGAATCGTTACGGCGGTGAGGTGAGGCGGGATCTGCCGCATCGCAGACCGGATGGGGGCTGGGGGCTTCCGCATTTTCACATTGAATTGCCGGACGGCGGACGATCCGGCCACATCTTCTGGGGAACACCACCAAAGGGGGACTTTTTCGATTAAGACTGTGAATGGGGACACCGGCTTCGATCTCCCAACCATTTATGAACGCCCTTATTGAGCTTGAGAAAAGCTCTGTTTATCCTGCCCGAAGTAAGCGCTTACGGTTCTTAACAGAACTGAAAGAGTTTGTTCGATTCCCCAGCGTCAGCGCGCAACCCAAACACATTGCTGACATCAAGCGCTGCGCCCGTTGGCTGGCCGCGCATCTGGAAAGCGTCGGCTTGGAGCAAGTCCAAATCTTTCGCACGCCGCGCCACCCGATTGTGTATGCCGAATGGCTGCGCGCGCCCGGCAAGCCTACGGTTTTGATTTACGGCCATTACGACGTTCAGCCCGCCGAGCCTTTCGCCGAATGGCGTACGCCGCCGTTTGAACCGACCGTAGTCGGCGACGACCTGTTCGGGCGCGGCGCCTGCGACGACAAGGGGCAGATGTTCGCTCACGTCAAAGCGATTGAAGCCTGCCTGAAGGCGCAAGGCCGTTTGCCGGTCAACGTCAAATGCCTGTTTGAAGGCGAAGAAGAGATCGGCTCGCCAAACTTGAAACCCTTTGTTGAACGCAACCGGCGGCGGTTGGCGGCGGACGTGGCGGTGATGTCGGACACGCGGATGCTGGCTGCGGATCAGCCGGCGCTGACTTACGCTTTGCGCGGCGGCTTGAGTTTTGAGCTGGAGGTCGCGGGGCAGAAGAGCGATCTGCATTCCGGCAATTTCGGGGGCGCGGTGCATAATCCGTTGCAGGCGCTCTGCGAGATCATCGCCGAGTTACACGACGCCGATGGTCGCATCGCCATTCCGGGCTTTTATGATCGCGTGCGGCGATGGGGCGGCGCCGAGCGCGAATTTATGGCCGCGAATGGTCCCAGCGATAAACAAATTCTGCGCGACGCCAAGGCCGAGCGCGGCTGGGGCGAGCGCGGCTATTCGTTGTACGAGCGGACGACGATCCGTCCCTCGCTCAGCGTCACAGGCGTTACCGGCGGTTATCAAGGCGAAGGCGTCAAAGCCGTCATCCCGTCGCGAGGCGCCGCCAAGCTCAACTTCCGGCTCGTGCCCGATCAAGACCCGGTGGAGATCGAACGGCTCTTCCGATCACACATCGCCCGCATCACGCCGCCGACCGTTCGGACGACGGTACGCCGCTTTCTTGCCGCGCGGCCGGCGTTGATTGACCGGCGCCATCCGGTGATGCGCGCGGCGGCGCGGGCTTACGAGCACGGGTTCGGCGCGGCGCCGGTCTTTTTGCGTTCCGGGGGAACGATCCCTATCGTGAATCACTTTCAAGAGTTGCTCGACGCGCCGACGGCTTTGATGGGCTTTGCTTTGCCCGACGACCGCATTCACGCGCCGAACGAAAAGTTTCACCTGCCGAATTTTTATCGCGGCATCGCGACTTGCATTCGCTTTCTGGCCGAAGTCGGGGCGAGAGATGAGGAGACGGGCCGATGATTGTTGACGCTCATTGCCACGCCGGACGCGGCGACCGATTGAATGCGCCGTGGAGCGCCAACGCGCCGCTTGACGCATACTTGCGCCGGGCGCGCGCCGCCGGAATCGACAAGACGATTGTCATCCCGGCGGGTCACAGCAACTACGCTCAGGCCAACGCCGAGCTGGCTCGCATCGTCGCTCGGCGCCCTGACCGGTTGATCGGCTTTGCGTCGGTTCACTCGCAACGCGACGCCGGCCGGATTTATGAAATCGTCGCCCGGGCCGTCCGCGAATTCGGCTTTTGCGGCTTGAAGGTTCACGCTTACGACGCGCTTCCCACTCGCGAAGTCTGTGACGCGGTTCGGCGGCTGCGAATTCCTATGCTGGTGGACGTGGTCGGCCGAGCTTACATCGTTGACCTGCTGGCGCCGGAATACCCGGACGTGAACTTCATCATCCCTCACCTGGGCAGTTTTATGGACGACTGGCGCGCGCAGCAGCAAGTAGTGGATCAACTCGTTCGCTTGCCTTCCTGCGTCCATTTAACGAGCTGGACGATATCGTCATCATTGCGCAGGAAGCCTGCCTTTTGCGGCGGCTTGCATCCGGCGAGGAGCGCGAACGCCGACAGGAGCGGCGCGAACAGAATGAGCGCCGCTTTGATGGGCGCCTTATTGGTCGAGTCTTCAGTCATCGGTCTTGCCTTGCTCTGATTTCTTCCTGTCTTGTCTGAAAGATTTGTACGCCTTTCCCGCCCCCCAGACGCCGCAGAAGAAGATGGTGAGCGTCAGTGTCAGGCGTGGCAGCCCCGGCCATAAGCGGATAATGATGCCAGTGACATGCCAGCTTCCCGCCAAGCCTGCGCTTAGCCCCAACGCAGCGGCTACGTACAACGCAATAGTCCGCTTACTCACTTCGCCCGCGCCCCTTTCTACTTCGCGGCTTTCTTCGCCGTTAGTGGTTATCCTGGCCGCCTGGCCGTCGTGGTTGCGGCTTGCGTTCGGGCTTACCTGCTTTGTCGTTCGCTTCGTCGGTCATCACTTCGCCTTATCAATGCGCGCGTACAAATAGCCGTAGCTGTCCTGGCAAACCTCGACGCGCTGCGGCTCTTGCCCCGGCGCCTCGATTGTCAATTCGCGCGGAAACCATTTCGCCTTCAGTGGTTCGGGAACCGGCCCGCGATAGGCAAGGTAGGGGCGAAGCGGTTCGGGGATGTCCTGCTCCACGCGCTTGATGGTTTCCGCCACGCGGCGGTTAAACAGTTCGTCTTGGCTGTCCATTTCGCCCTTCTTCGACATCTTCGTCCGTCGTGTGATAAGGACAGTGACACAGATAGTCAGCGCGACGCCAACCAAAAATCCAGCCCAGAAATCAAGCTCGACTAGTAAGTTCATTTCGCTCCCTTCTTCGACTTCTTCGCGGCGGTCTTCGCGGTTTCTTTCTTCGGCCTGCCCATATCCGGGCGCTTGAAATCCTTCAAAGCGTCGCGCGGAATCAACCAAACCTTCAGGCTGCCTATAGTCTGCAATTCCGCTCCGGGCACGCGGCCATCGCGTAGCCACTGCGCAACGGTCGGATAAGGCGTATTGACTAACAGGGCAAACTCTCTTGCGGTCATATAGTCCTCAAGCTCCATTCCATAAAGTTAGTACACCCCTATGGGTGTAAGCAAGCGCATCCTAACGCCCGCCGTGCGAACGTGTCAAGAATGTTCATACAAATCTATGAATTTCTCTTGACACAAAATAAATTCATAGGGCAGTATGCGCTTATCAGTTGGACATCACACCGGAGGCAAGCCAATGGAAACCAACATTCAGAAATTCAACGAAGTGGCGAAAGCGGCGAAAGCCAAAACGAATGACAAGCGTTGGCAGAACGCAATTGATAAGGCCGTCGCGGGCGTCACGTCCGGCCAATGGGTCGTGACTGAATTGCAGAACTCCATCGCCGTCACAACCGAATCCGGCGCGACCTACTTCGCCAATGGCCGTTGCCAATGCCGCGCGAAAGAGAACTCGCCTGCCCGGCCAAAAGCGCCAGGCTAAACCGCCGTCCGTGACGGGTTATCACTGGCGCCGGGAAGGCGTCGGTTGGGACTTGCGGAAGGACGTTGATGAAGTTTCTTTCCTTTGAGCGAGAAGCCGCTTTGTGGATAGGTAATGAGTCTTATCGAGAGTGAGAACGTAACCGTTTGTGCTTGTAGGCTTTCATCGTTTTATCGCCGCAGCGGCGCAAGCCGACTGACAACAAACTCGGCGTTAGTCTTGAGCTCGTATTGGCGCGCCTTCGGTTCCTGCATTATATTTTGTCTCCTATGGCGACACAACAATCACAATCCCCGCGTCCCCGCGGGAAGATAAAGCCCGTGACAGCTTTGGTCGTTGGCGGGATTATTCTCGCCGGCGCATTTGTCGTAACTGCGATCGTCAGCCCGAAGTCTCTCGATTGGATTTTGCATCCGGGCGAAGAGAGAAGCGATCAAATAAAGAAGGAGATGGAGCGCCAGAAAGGGTCCGATCCCAAACTTAAACCAGAGGGCGAGTCGAAAAGCGGCGCTATAACTCCAACGCCTTCACCCGAGGAGACGGTACGGTCAGGGGAAGGAGAGATACGTGGAAACGAGCGAATACCGAAGCCCGAATGCATTTCACGGGATCAAGTCGTCAAAATTATCGGCGCGAGTGAAGAGGCGAGGGAAGGTCGAGTGATCTGGGTTAGTGTCGCCCCGGACGGACATCGAATAATGGTCGCTTATCGGAAGAGGACGTTCTTGGGAATCGGTTCGGGTGAAAATCAGATTGAAGGCATTCTTCGGCGAGGTTTGAGGAATCAGTATCCCGATCGTCTTATTAAATCGTTGAAAGTCCAATCGGATGGGAAGAGATCCGTCCGGCAAGGCATCCAGAACGTCGATGCCGAAGTTCTCGGAATAGAAACCCTGCAGGCCGGATGCCGGTGGCCCTAAACACGCTTTGTCATGACCAAAACGACGTGTTAGAGTTCAGCCCGCGTAATCAGGACGCGTCCCGTCCGCGGAAAGGGCCGAGCCCTCCTGAGAATTTCGCTGGTATAACTTCAATCTTCTTTCAGCCCGATGTGCGGACGCGGGCATTTCCGAAAGGAGATTGTCATGTCTGATCCCGCTTCTTTTCTGCCCGCGCGCCCATCGCTGGAGCAGCTCCGCAAACAAGCCAAAGAACTCCTGCGCGCGTACCGAGCCGGCGCCACAGTCGCCGTAGAGCGCTTCCGCGCCCAAATTTCGCGCTTGACCGATCCGGCCCCTCCCGACGAGATGATCCTTGCCGACGCGCAGTTCGTTCTGGCCCGCGAGTACGGATTCGAGAATTGGGCGGAGCTTGCGCGTCACGTCGCGGCCGCTCAGTTGGCCGAAGGCCGCCTCGGGCAATTTGAACAACTTGCGAATGATTTTGTCGCAGCCTATCGGGGCGACGCCGAGGCGCTTGATCGCCTCAACGATCTTTTCCCTCGCTCGCTCACGCTGGACCAATTGCGCGAGTTGGTCCGCCAGCGCGTGAGCGCGCTGTCCGGCGAGACCGCCGACTTCGCGCTTGCCGATGCGCAACTGTTCGTAGCCCGGCAACATGGCTTCGAGAGTTGGGCGCGACTCGTAGAGAGGGTCGAGCAGCCGCCGAGCGCCCCGCCTTCCGCCCCTCTCGGGCTGAGTTCGACGCCGCCTTTCTACAGAATCGACTGGAAGGAAAACACGATCGAGCCGCGCCCGCCTATGTCCGCGAAGGACTGGGATACGATCTTCGACGTGATGAAGGAATTGCGTATCACCGGCCTGAAAGCCAACGGGCAGATGACCGACGAGGCCATGGAAGGTCTCACGCGGCTGGATCACGTGACATATCTCGACCTCGGCGGGTCGAAGCGGCTGACGGACGAAGGCCTCAAGCGCCTGGCGCGCATGCCGCAGCTCGAGGAGCTTGATTTGAGCGAATACCCGGGCGGGCGTATCACCGATCGCGGGCTTGAGGCGTTGCGCCATCTGACCGAGCTTAGACGATTTCAGATGTGCTGGCAGAGCGGCGTCTCGGACGCCGGCGTGGCCAATCTGGCCTTCTGCGATTATCTGGAGAGCGTGAACCTGATGGGCACGCCTACGGGCGATGGCGCCATCAGGGAACTCGCCGGCAAGCCCAAGCTGCGCCGCTTCAAGACCGGCAGGTTGGTTACCGACGCCGGGCTGCCACTACTTCACCAGTTTCCCATGTTCAAGACATGGCAGAGTGGTGAAGTCAAGTATGGGTTGATGTCGTTTGACGCTGAACCAACCGACCTTTTGCTGGACGGGCCGTTTACTGACAATGGCCTCACGAGCGTCGCGGGACTCGAAGGTCTGTTTGGGTTGAGCTTTTTCTGGCACACCTCCGCCCTGACGGCTGACGGCCTCAAGCCGCTCGCGTATCTTCCCAATCTGGGGTTTCTGGGTTGCCAGGGAGAACTCTGCAATGACGAAGCCATGCGCCACATCGCCGCGATCCCACGGCTTCGCATGTTGATGGGCCAGGGCGCGGTGGCGAGCGACGATGGTTTCGCGGCGTTGAGCCGTTCGCAAACTATTGAATACATCTGGGGCCGTGAATGCCCCAACTTCGGCGGACGCGGATTCACGGCCCTCGCGGCGATGCCGGCGTTGCGCGGGTTGGCGGTGAGTTGCAAGAACGTGGATGACGCGTCGTTGTCCGCGTTGCCGAGCTTTCCGGCTCTGCGGGGGCTGATGCCGATGGACGTGCCCGACGACGGCTTCCGTCACGTGGGGCGCTGCGAGCGGTTGGAAGACCTCTGGCTAATGTATTGCCGCGACACGGGCGATGCGGCGACTGAGCGCATCGCCGGCTTGTCCGGGCTGAAGACCTACTACGCGGGCAAGACCAGAATCACCGACCGCAGCCTGGAGATACTGGGGCGTATGCCATCACTCGAAAAAATCGAGTTCTGGGAGTGCGCGGGCGTTACCAATGCGGGCCTCGCCTTGCTGGCCGGCCTCCCGCGGCTGAGGGAGATCTCCATCGGAGGATCGCCCAATGTTACTCGCGAAGGGATGGCGGTTTTTCCCGGCGCCGTTCGCGTGAACTACTCGTAATCACGGGATTAAAGATTCCGGCGCCGAAGCGTTTCTGGAGAAGTCATATTGAGTTCTTTCAAGAAGGCCCGCTGAGTAATCAGCGGGCCTTCTAAATCGAACCGCGCAAGATTGGTACAGTACCGCGCGCGTAAGCAAGCGGCCGTCTCATAAGTCAGCCGCTTGCTTACGCGCGCGGTACTGTAGCGTTGTCCCAATGTTGCGTGACCTGACCTAAATCAGAACACGTGAGATTGGTACAGTACCGCGCGCGTAAGCAAGCGGCCGTCTCATAAGTCAGCCGCTTGCTTACGCGCGCGGTACTGTACCAGCGTCCCGATGTAGCGTGTTTCGATTTAGTCTCACCTGCTTGTTCCGACTTAAAAGATTAGTTTGAGAGCCAACTGTCCGATGCGCGGGTCGAAAGCTCCGCGCGGGTTTCCGAAATCGGCGCGTCGCGTGAGGCTCGCGCCGGATGCGCTCGCCACAGTAACGTTGTACAGCTGGCCGTTGAAGCTGGAGACGTTCACCCGGTTGAAGAGGTTGAAGAACTCGGCGATGAATTGCAGCCGGCGCCTCTCGGTAAAGTAGAAGGTCTTCGTCGTGCGGAAGTCGAAGCTGACGAAGTGGCCCGTGTAAAACGAGTTGCGCCCGAAGCCCGGCGCGCGATCCGAGTTGCGGTTGCCGTCGTTGTTGAGGTCGACGTTGGCGGCGAGCCTTGCCGAGTAGGGCAGATTGCTGCTCGCCTGGAAGATGCCGCCCAACTCCCAGCCGCCGACGATCACGCGGGCAGGGCCATGCAAGCCCTTGAAATAATCCAGGTCCCACAGGCCGCTCACCACCACGCGCTGCGGGACGTTGGCGGCGCCAGGGCCTCGCTCGTCGCTGAGCAGCAAGCCCTGCTGCGCCTGTTTCGCGTCGTCGCCAGCGTTGGCGGTCACCACCGAGGTCGCGTCCGGCGCGTCGTCAATCACCTTCGAGAAGGTGTAAGAGAAGAGGAATTGGTAATGCTGCGCGAATCGCTTGTTAACCTGCAGGATGAGCGCGTTATAGCTGGAATTGGCGTTGCTCTCGAACTGACTGATGCGGCCGAAGAGATCGCCGATTCTGCCGATGGGCCGGGTCGGGCTGGTCGGGCCCGGGCGCCGCAGGAAGGTCGGGACGATGGCGCCCGCAATCGGCGTCGCTACGGGCGGCAGCAGGTTGATGTCGCCCGTCCGCTGCAAGTGGCGGCCCTGGACTGATAAATACGAAACGCCGACCGAAAGATCGTTGGTTAGTCCGTACTCGACGCCGAAATTGCCCTGCGTCGTGTATGGCTGCTGATAGTCGGGCTCGAAGACGAACAGGTTCACCGCCGGCCGCTGTCCGCCACCTAAAATATCGGCGATGCTGCTGTAGCGGAACGGGTAGACCAACTTAGGGTCGGTAGGATTGGTCAGCGTGACGCTGATCGAGTTGAGACCATTGTTGGAGTGCGCCGTGCCGATCGCGATCGCCGGCGTGCGACCATAAAACAGGCCGTAGCCGCCGCGCCCATAATCCTCGCACGCAAGCCAGATATTTACCATCGCGCGACCAGTCGAATCCGAAGATGCGGTCGGTTTCAAACTCAGTTCAATTCTCACAATCTCCCCACAATTTGCGCGCTTATCCGCAGGTCGTTTGTCATTTCTCGAACCACCTCGGCGCCTTAGTTCGCTCACGTACCGACAGAGAGAGCGACAGGGCTTATTTTCCTCCTTCGGAGCGCTTCGAATAACGCCCCAATCTCCAAGTTCAGCAAGGAGGCGAGTGATGGAAGTCTACGAGGCCGTGCGGACAGTACTGGCAGTGCGAAGTTACCAGGAAAAGGCTGTCCCGCCGGACGTCATCCGGCGCATTGTCGAAGCGGGACGTCTGACTGGAAGCGCTATGAACAGCCAACCCTGGGATTTCATCGTCGTCGAAGACCGCGATGCGTTGCGCCGATTGGGCGCGTTGGCGCGAACCGGGCCTTATGTCGCGCAGGCGCCGCTGGCGATCGTGGTGGCGATCGAGAGGACGAGATTTTCGGTCTCCGATGCGAGCCGGGCGATTCAATCTATGATCTTGATGGCGTGGTCAGAAGGGGTCGGCTCGAACTGGGTGGGCTTCCTGAATTTGAACGAGGTCAAGCCGTTTCTGAGAATCCCGGAAGATCTGGACGTGCTGGCGATTGTTTCATTCGGCTATCCGGCTCAGGCCGTAGGCAAGGGCCAGAAGCGGCGCAAGCCGCTCTCCGAGGTGGCCCACCGCGAGCAGTTCGGACAGCCCTTCGAATAATGAGGCGTATTTCAATGCTACTCGCGGGGGACGTTGGCGGTACAAAAACAGACCTGGCGATCTTCTCGAATGAAGCCGGGCCGCATGCGCCGCTCGCTCGGGCGGAAGTCCGTAGCGCCGACTACCCCAGCCTGCAGGCTCTGGCGAGAGAGTTTCTTACGAAAGCGCCCATGCCGGTCGACCGAGCCTGTTTCGCCGTCGCCGGCCCGGTCATCGACGGGCGAGCCAAGACCACCAACTTGCCCTGGGTGATGGATGAAGTTTCGCTCGCAAAGGAATTGAATCTCAGATCCGTACATCTGATGAACGATCTGGAGGCGATCGCCGAGGCAATCCCCATTTTACGAGAAAGCGACGTGCGCACGTTGAATGCAGGGCGCCCAGTACCGAAAGGCGCCATCGGCGTCATCGCGCCGGGTACCGGTCTGGGCGAATCATTTCTCACCTGGGACGGATCACGTTATGTCGCTCACAGCTCTGAGGGCGGTCATGCGGATTTTGCGCCGACGGAAGAGCGACAGATCGGCCTGCTCCGGCGCATGCTCAAGCGATTCGACCACGTGAGCGTCGAACATGTCTGCTCCGGAATTGGAATCCCAAACATTTATGAATATCTTCGCGACATCGAGCAGGTCCCGGAGACGCCCGAAGTCGCTCAATTAATCGCTTCCGCAAGAGATCCCTCGGTGGTAATCATCGCTTCCGCCTACGACCCACACAGCACAAGCAAATTATGCGCGGCGACATTAGACATGTTTGTTTCAATTCTTGCGAGTGAGGCGGCCAATCTGGCGCTGAAGATCTTTGCGACCGGCGGCGTCTACCTGGCGGGCGGCGTCCCTATGCGCGCGCTGAAAGCGCTGCAGACTCCTCGCTTCATGGAATCCTTTAAGCGGAAGGGACGCCTCAGTGAACTGATGGAGCGCATCCCGATCCATGTAGTCATCATTCGCGCCGCATTGATCGGGGCCGCGGCGTATGGGCTTGAGAGATTCAAGGACGGATCGGTATGAACGGTCGCACGGGCAAACAACTTGGCGTCATTATTTGCTGGCGTCAAACAAGCAAGGAGCCGGCGCTAACAATTTGGCGCCAAAGGAGGGGCCACAATGAAAGCCACGCAACTACTTCACGACTTGGGCCAGAGCCTCTGGCTGGACTACATCACGCGCGACTTGCTGGATAGCGGCGCGCTCAAACGATACATCGACGAGCTTTCGGTCACGGGGCTCACCTCGAATCCGACGATTTTCGACCACGCGATCAAGAACAGCGCGGCGTATGACTCGGCGATCATCGATAAGTTAAGACAGGGCAAGTCGGGCGAGGCGCTCTTCTTCGAGTTGGCGCTGGAAGACATCACTCGGGCGGCCGATCTCTTTCGGCCTATTTACGAAGAGACGAACGGCGTGGACGGGTGGGTGTCGTTGGAAGTGTCGCCGCTTCTGGCCTACGACACGGCCAGCACTATCGCCGAAGCGAAGGATTTGTTCGCGCGGGCCGCGCGTCCCAACGTGTTGATCAAGATTCCCGGGACGAAGGAAGGCCTTCCCGCGATCGAGGAGGCGATCTTTTCCGGCGTGCCCGTCAATGTCACTCTCTTGTTCTCTCGCGAGCAATACCTGGCGGCGGCCGAGGCGTTCCTGCGCGGCATCGAGCGACGCATCGCCGACGGACTCAATCCCGATGTCGGCTCCGTGGCGTCGCTCTTCGTCAGCCGCTGGGACGTCGCCGTCGCGGGAAAGACGCCCGGGGCGCTCCGCGACCAACTCGGCATCGCAATCGCTAAACGTACCTACAAGGCGGCACACGATCTTCTTAACTCTCCGCGCTGGGAGCGCGTCTACAACCTCGGCGCCCGTCCGCAACGCCTGTTGTGGGCCAGCACGGGAACTAAGGATCCCAAGGCCTCCGACATTCTTTACGTCAAGGCCATCGCGGCGCCTTTCACCGTGAACACCATGCCTGAGGGCACATTGAAAGCCCTTGCCGCCCACACCGAGATTGGCGAATTGCTGCCGGCGGGCGGCGGTGATTGCGAAGAAGTGGTGGCGCAGTTCGCCAAGGCAGGCATCGACGTCGATGCCCTGGCGGCTCAGCTTCAGGAGGAAGGAGACAAGTCCTTCGTGAAGTCGTGGAACGATCTGATGTCAGTGATCTCCTCCAAGTGCGCCTTGCTTGATAAGAGCGGCGCTATGAAATCCGCAGGTTAGAGCGGTTTTCAGATGTATGAAGGTTGTTAGCCACAGAGCACACAGAGAGCACAGAGAAATGATTATATTCTCTGTGCTCTCTGTGTGCTCTGTGGCTAACAACCTTCATACATCTGAAAACCGGAATAAGGAGTACGAATAATGACAAATCCCGAACAACCAAACGCGAAACGGCCGGCGATCAAACGCCAGGCGTGGGATGCGCTCGATGCGCACTACAAAAAGGCGTCGAAGCCGCATCTGCGACAGCTCTTCGCGGAAGATCCGATGCGCGGCGAGCGGATGGCGATAGAGGCCGTGGGCATCTATTTGGACTACTCCAAGAATCGCATTACCTACGAGACGCTCAAGCTTCTTCTTCGACTCGCCGAGCAGTCCGGCCTGCAATCACGAATCGAGGCGATGTTTCGTGGGGAGAAAATCAACGTCACAGAGAAGCGTGCTGTGTCGCATGTGGCGCTACGCGCCCCGAAAGGGGCGTCCATCATTGTGGACGGAGAGAACGTCGTGCCGAAGGTCCACTCCGTGCTCGACAAGATGGCCGATTTTTCAGTCCGCCTGCGGATCGGCGCCTGGAAAGGACACACCGGAAAGCGCATTCGCAACGTCATTAACATAGGGATAGGCGGCTCCGATCTCGGGCCGGTCATGGCCTACGAGGCGTTGAAAGCTTACAGCGATCGCGCTATGACGTTCAGGTTCGTTTCCAACGTTGACGGCGCGGACTTCGCTGACGCGGTTCATGATCTAGACCCGGCGGAGACCCTCTTCATCATCTGTTCAAAGACTTTCAAGACGCTCGAGACCATGACGAACGCCCACACGGCTCGCGCCTGGTCGCTCGCGGGGCTGGGAGGCGACGAAAAGTCGATCGAGAAGCACTTCGTCGCTGTTTCGACTAATGCGGCGGAAGTGTCGAAGTTCGGCATTGACACCGCCAACATGTTCGAGTTCTGGGATTGGGTCGGCGGCCGCTACTCGATGGATTCAGCCATTGGCCTTTCGACGATGATCGCCATCGGCCCGGATAACTTCCGCGCCATGCTGGACGGCTTCCACCAGATGGATGAGCATTTCCGGACCACTCCGTCCGAGCGCAACATGCCAGTGCTGATGGCTCTGCTCTCTATTTGGTACAACGACTTTTTCGGCGCGGAAACTGTCGCCGTCCTGCCTTACAGCCAATATTTGAAGCGGTTCCCGGCGTACCTGCAGCAGTTGACGATGGAGAGCAACGGCAAGCATGTCACGCTCGACGGAACCGAAGTCAACCGCCAAACCGGCCCCGTCTACTGGGGAGAGCCCGGAACGAACGGGCAGCACTCGTTCTACCAGTTGCTCCATCAAGGAACCAGGCTCGTCCCTTGCGACTTCATCGCATTCGCCAAACCGCTCAATCCGCTCGACCGGCATCACGACATACTCATGGCGAATGTCTTTGCTCAGGCCGAGGCGCTCGCTTTCGGTAAGACGCTAGAGGAGGTGAAGGCCGAGGGCACGCCGGATTGGCTCGCGCCACACCGGGTCTGCGAAGGCAATCGGCCCTCGAACACGATTCTTGTTGAGCGGCTCACGCCGGAAACCTTAGGCAAACTCGTCGCCCTTTACGAGCATTACGTCTTCACCCAGGGCGTCATCTGGAACATCAATTCGTTCGACCAATGGGGCGTCGAACTCGGCAAGGTTCTCGCGCAGCGCATTATTCCAGAACTCGAGAGCGAAGCCGAACCCGACCTCGCCCACGACAGTTCGACAAACAGCCTGATACGTCGCTACAGGAAGCTGAAGGAGACCTTGTGAAGAATCTTAGCCACAGAGAGCACAGAGAACACAGAGAGATCATTATGCTCTCTGTGTTCTCTGTGCTCTCTGTGGCTAAGATTCTTCATACATTTGAAAACCGCTGTAATAGGAAACCAGAGAAGGAGGACTTATGAGCAGCACAACTGCCAGGCATCGCGACAGCCGGGCGAGCGAGCGCGTTTTGTACAAGACCGCCAAGGTTAAAGGGCTCGACATCTTCTACCGCGAGGCCGGTTCGCCCACGAACCCGACCCTGCTGTTGTTACATGGCTTCCCGACTTCGTCGCAGATGTTCCGCAATCTAATCCCGCAACTCGCCGATCGTTACCACCTCGTCGCTCCCGATTACCCGGGCTTCGGCAATAGCTCCGCCCCGCCGGTCGACAAGTTCAATTACACGTTCGACAACCTGGCGGACGTGATCGACGAATTCGCGCAGACTTTGAAGCTCGAACGCTACAGCCTCTACGTTCAGGACTACGGCGCGCCTGTCGGCTATCGCCTCGCGGTAAAACACCCGGAGCGAGTGCAAGCCCTGATCGTGCAAAACGGCAACGCCTACGAAGAGGGGCTGCGCGACTTCTGGACTCCGTTCAAGGCGTACTGGAAGGACCGGTCGGCTCAGAAGGCCGAGCCGCTGAGAAAGCTTCTCACGTACGAATCGACGAAGTCGCAGTACACGAACGGCGTACGAAACGTCGAGTACATCAGCCCCGACGCGTGGACGGCCGACCAGTATCTGCTCGATCGCCCCGGCAACGAGGAGATTCAAATGCAACTCTTTTACGATTACAGCTCGAACCCGCCGCTCTACCCGCAGTGGCAGGCTTACTTCCGTAAGTATCAACCGCCGACGCTGGTCGTGTGGGGAAAAAACGATTTCATTTTTCCGGCGGAGGGGGCCGAAACCTACAAACGTGATTTGAAGAACCTGGAGTTCCACCTGCTCGACACCGGTCACTTCGCGCTCGAAGAGGACGGCGACTTGATCGCAAGATACATCGGCGACTTCCTCGCAAAACACGTCCGCGGAGCGTGATCGATTGACTACTCCTTCTCCTGAGTATCGAACAGCTTGCGGTAGACGCCGTAGCCCTCGCTCTCGAGCTTATCGAGGGGAATGAATAGTAGGGAGGCGGAATTGATGCAATAACGTAGGCCGCCTTCCTCGGATGGGCCGTCGGGGAAGACATGGCCAAGATGGCTGTCGCCATGACTGGAGCGAACCTCAGTCCGAATCAGGCCATGGCTGGTGTCAGCCTTCTCGACCACATTTTCAGGCTCGATCGGCCTGGTGAAGCTCGGCCAGCCGGAGTTGCTGTCAAACTTGTTGACCGAAGCAAACAGCGGCTCGCCAGACACGACATCCACGTAAATACCCGGCTCTTTGTTGTCCCAATAGGCGTTATCAAACGGCGGTTCTGTTCCGTCACACTGCGTCACCTGGTATTGCTCGGGAGAAAGATGAGATACGGTTTCCGGATCCTTGTGATATTGCGACATATGCTTACCTACACTCTCAGACCTAAATCAGGCCAAGTAACATTGGGACACCGGTACTGTACCGATCCTGCGTGGCTCGAATTAGGCTCGATGCATACAAAGAGATGACATCTGCAAAAAAATAGCGAACGAACACGGTCACACTACCATTTCTCCAGCAGTATATACGGTACGGCAATGGACCAATAGGTTATGCGCCGTAGAGGGGAAGGGATTCTTCTGCGAACAAAAAGGCCGCCGGGTTGCGGCGGTTCGTCATCTCAGTTCGTTCGCGTACCGACAGGGAAAGCAATGGGGCTTATTTTCCTTATTCGGAGCGCGCCGAACCAATGCGCTGATCCGTCGGTTCAGGAAGCTAAAGGAGTCCCTATGAAGAATCTCGGCTATGTCAATCCCTTGTACATCCTGCCCTTTGATCATCGCTCCTCGTTCGAGCTGAAGATGTTCGGATGGGGGGAGGATCTGACCCCGGGGCAGACGGCGGAGATCGCCGGCGCCAAGCAGGTCATCTATGACGGCTTCAAGGTAGCGGTCGAAGCCGGCGTGCCCAAGGAGAAGGCAGGCATCCTGGTGGACGAGCAGTTCGGCGCCGCCATCCTTCGCGACGCGGCCGCGCGCGGTTACACGTTCGCGTACCCCGTCGAGAAGAGCGGACTGGAGGAGTTCGAGTTCGAATACGGCGATGACTTCGCCAAACACATCGAGGCCTTCAATCCAACCTTCTGCAAGGTGTTGGTTCGCTACAACCCCGAGGGCGATGGGGCTTTGAACCTGCGACAACTGGCCCGCCTGAAGCGTTTGTCTGAATACCTGCACACCGAGAGTCGCAGCCTATTCATGTTTGAACTGCTGGTCCCGGCGGAGAAGGCGCAGCTCGATCGGGTCAAGGGAGATAAGAAAAAGTACGACCTGGAGCTTCGCCCTCGACTGATGGTCCGGGCCATTCACGAGTTGCAGGACGCGGGGGTTGAACCGGACGTGTGGAAGGTAGAGGGGCTCGACCGCCGTGAGGACTGCGAAAAGGTTGTGGCCGCAGCGCGGCGTGGAGACAGGAATAAAGTGAGTTGCATCGTTCTGGGCAGAGGCGAAGATGACGAAAAGGTACGCGAATGGCTGACGACTGCGGCCGGCGTTCCAGGGTTCATCGGTTTTGCCGTGGGCCGGACGAGTTTCTGGAATCCGCTCGTTGACTTGCGGGCAAAGAAGATAACGCGCGAGGACGCCGTGGCCGAGATTGCGCGCCGATACCGCGAGTTTGTGGACATTTTTGAGAGCGCCCGCGCCCAGACTCGCGCGGCGTGAAGGAGAGATTAGCGGAATGGGAAACGATGGCGTGAAGCTGGCCCCTTCGATCCTCGACGCCGACTTCGCTCGGTTGGGAGAGCAGGTGGCCGAAGCGGAGCGGGCCGGGGCCGATCGCATCCATGTCGATGTGATGGATGGTCACTTCGTGCGCAACATTTCGATGGGCGCGCCGATTGTCCAGTCACTCAGGCGGATCACGCGTCTGGCATTGGTGACGCACATGATGATCTCGGACCCGGACTTTTTCCTGGAAGAATTCGTCGATGCCGGCTCTGACTCGTTCCTTGTACACTGGGAAGGCAACAATAATCTGCATCGCACCGTGCGTCGCATCAAGGCGCTGGGGAAAGGCGCCGGAGTGGTCATCAATCCGGCGACCCCGGCGGCTGTGCTGGAAGAAATCCTGCCGGATGTAGACCAGGTGCTGGTGATGACTGTTGATCCGGGTTTCGGGCGCCAGACTTTCCTTCACACGACACTGCCGAAGATCCGGCGTGTTTGCCAGATGATCGAGCAGATCAAGCACGGATGCGACTTGGTGGTAGACGGAGGTATCAATGAAGCGACAGCCCCGTTAGCGGTGGCTGCAGGAGCGAACGTGCTCGTGGCCGGATCGGCGATCTTTGCCGCAAGCGATGGGATAAGCGCAGCCATGGATCGGCTGCGCGCAGCGATCACCCACAAAGCGCATTGAACCAGATGGGTTCGAAGATTTTTTTCCGGGAGAGGAGCCTTCATGCCGCGTTGCGACGCCCTGAAAGAATGAAAACGCGCCCTGGGTACGCATCGCTTCCAGCGTGCAGTCTCGGTGGAAGACGAATTTATAGGAACCAGACCTGGGTACGCATCGCTCAGGTTTGGGGGCGACTGATTCCGATCAATAGGTCTCTAGCCGAGACTGCACGCTGGAAGCGATGCGTACCCAGGGATTTTCCGAGGAGTTCTTATGCAAATTGGAATTGTAGGTCTTGGCAGGATGGGCGCCAACATGGCGCGCCGGCTTCTCAAGGGAGGACACCGCGTTGTGGTCTTCAACAGATCGCCGAAGCCGGTGGAAGAGCTGGTCAAAGAGAATGCGATAGCATCCGCCGACCTGCGGGATCTGGCGAGCAAGCTGGAGAAACCGCGGGCGATCTGGTTAATGGTTCCTGCGGCGGCAGTGGACAATGTCATTGCCGATCTCGTACCGCATATGGAGTCAGGCGACATCTTGATCGACGGCGGCAATTCCTACTACGTCGATGACATCCGGCGCTCAAAGGAACTCGCGCCGAAGGGGATTCACTATGTGGACGTAGGGACGAGCGGCGGTGTCTGGGGTCTGGAACGTGGCTACTGCATGATGATCGGGGGCGAGGCTGACGCGGTCAAGCGCCTCGATCCGATCTTCAAGAGCCTGGCTCCGGGGCGAGGCGACATTCCGCGCACCCCTGGACGCGAAAAGCTCGACGGTACCGCCGAATTGGGTTATCTGCACTGTGGCCAACACGGCGCCGGCCACTTCGTCAAGATGGTCCACAACGGTATCGAATACGGCGTCATGGCCGCCTACGCCGAGGGGCTGGGCGTCCTGCGCAATGCCAACATCGGCAAACAAGGTCACGCCAGCGACGCGGAAACGACGCCGCTGCGTGACCACGAGCATTACCAATATGACTTGAATCTACGCGACATCGCGGAAGTGTGGCGGCGCGGCAGCGTGATCGCATCCTGGTTGCTGGACCTGACGGCGACCGCGCTGGTTAAGGACCCCGAGCTCTCGACGTTCGCGGGCCGTGTCTCCGATTCGGGCGAGGGCCGATGGACGATCAAGGCCGCCATCGACGAGACCGTGCCGGTCCCTGTTCTCTCCGCCGCGCTCTACCAGCGGTTTAGCTCTCGCGGAGAGGCCGATTTTCAGGACAAGCTGCTCTCGGCGATGCGTTACCAGTTCGGCGGACACCTGGAGAAAGTCGCCGGCAAATAACCGCGCGAGAAAAGGAGTAAGCCATGAGTGATTCCTACTCCGACGCCCTGGTCTTCTTCGGCGCGACCGGAGATCTGGCCTACAAGATGATTTTCCCGGCGCTGCAGGCGATGGTGAAGCGTGGCCGTCTTAACGCGCCGGTGATCGGCGTCGCTAAGTCCGGCTGGACTCTGGACCAGCTTCGGGCGCGGGCGCGCGACAGCCTTGAGAAACACGGCGGTGTCGATCCCGCGGCATTTGGCAAGTTGTCCGGTTTGCTGCGTTATGTGGACGGCGACTATCAAGACCCCGCGACTTTCCAAAAGCTCCGCAAAGAGCTCGGCGCGGCCGAGCGTCCTGCGCACTACCTCGCCATTCCGCCTACGTTGTTCGCGACGGTCGTCGAACAGCTAGGGAAGTCGGGGTGCGCGAAGAACGCCCGCGTCATAATCGAAAAGCCCTTCGGGACGGACCTCAACTCGGCCCGGAAACTCAACCAGACCTTGCTGTCGACTTTTCAAGAGTCGGCGATCTTCCGCATCGACCATTATCTCGGGAAGCTGCCGGTCCATAACATTAGCTACTTCCGCTTTGCGAATTTGTTCCTGGAGCCGTTCTGGAATCGCAACCATGTCGAGAGCATGCAAATCACCATGGCGGAAGATTTCGGGATCCAAGGCCGCGGCGCCTTTTACGATCAGACGGGCGCGATTCGCGATGTGGCGCAGAACCATCTGTTTCAGGTTCTGACCAACCTGGCCATGGAGCCGCCTGCCCGAACCGACAGCGAATCCATTCGGGATGAAAAGGTCAAGGTCCTCAAGGCAATGCCGCCACTGGACGTGAAAAACGTCGTCCGCGGCCAGTTCCGCGGCTACCGAACCGAAAAGGGCGTGGCGCCGGACTCGAAGGTGGAGACATTTGCGGCCTTGCGGCTGGAGATCAACTCCTGGCGCTGGCAAGGGGCGCCTTTCTACATTCGCGCCGGGAAGCGCCTGCCGTTGACATGCACGGAAGTTCTCGTTCGCCTCCGCCGGCCACCAACGATATATCCCTCTCAGGCTCTGAAGCCTAATCACCTGCGCTTGCGGATTAGTCCGGACGTGACAATCGCCCTGGGTATGATGACCCTGACTCCTGGAGCTGAGATGGCCGGCCAGGCGGTGGAAATGCTAGTGAGCCACCATCCGCAGGCCGGTGAGATGGACGCGTACGAACGGCTACTGGGCGACGCAATGGCGGGAGACGCGACTCTGTTTGCCCGCGAGGATTATGTGGAAGAAGCATGGCGAATCGTCGATCCGGCGTTGAAGGCAGACACGCCGGTCTATGTGTACGAGCCAGGCTCCTGGGGGCCGGATGAAGTCGATCAACACGTTTCGCCCGCGGGAGGGTGGCACAATCCGGCGCCAGACGAAACGATGAAAGTGGGCAGTGGATAGTGGGCAGTGGGCAGTGGACAGTGGATGGTTCGCAGAAACGGCGCCGCTAATGTTCACGAACTGCCCACTATCCACTGCCCACTATTCACTATTTTCTTGGGAGGGTATATGCGTGTCGGAATCGCGACCGATCACGGTGGGTTTTGGTTGAAAGAAGATCTGCTTGCGCGCCTGGCGGCGGCGGGTCACGAGGTGGTCGACTTCGGGGCTAATCGTTTGGATTCGGGGGACGACTATCCAGATTTTGTCACCCCGCTCGCCCGGGCGGTGGCGGCGGGCAAGGTGGAGCGCGGGATAGCCGTTTGCGGCAGCGGCGTGGGCGCGTCAGTCTGCGCAAATAAAGTTCCGGGCGTTCGAGCCGGCCTGATCAGCGATCACTTTTCCGCCAGACAAGGGGTCGAAGATGATCACATGAACATAATTTGCCTTGGCGCTCGGACCTTGGGGCCGTTCCTCGCCTGGGACTTCGTCGAAGCGTTCCTGGCGGCCGAGTTCAGTCAAGCCGAGCGACACCTGCGTCGCCTGGCCAAAGTCGCTTCACTGGAAACAAAAACCAACAGCGAAAGGAGTCGCCCATGAGCGCGGCAGGAACTGTGAGCCATTTGACGGACACGGAACTCGATCAACTGTGCGTCAACACCATTCGCACACTTTCGATCGACGCGGTGCAGCAGGCCAAATCCGGACACCCAGGCACGCCGATGGCGCTCGCGCCGCTGGTCTATACGATCTGGAATCGCGTCTTGCGCTTCGATCCGGAGAATCCGATCTGGCCCAATCGTGATCGATTTGTACTCTCGAACGGCCATGCTTCGATGTTACTCTGGTCGGCGCTTCATCTCAGCCGCACACGGGCCGTGAACGCCGACTATGAAACGCTGGGGCGGCCCTCGGTCACGATAGACGACATCCGCCACTTCCGCCAGCTCGACAGCAAGGCGCCCGGACACCCCGAGTACCATTGGACGTCGGGCGTAGAGGCCACTACAGGTCCCTTGGGACAGGGCGTCGCAACGAGTGTTGGCATGGCCATCGCAGAGAAGTGGCTCGCCAGTCATTTCAACCGGCCAGACTTCGAAATCTTCGATTACAACGTTTATGTAGTTTGCAGTGACGGCTGCCTGATGGAGGGAGTGGGATCGGAAGCGGCTTCGCTGGCCGGCCACCTTGGTCTCGACAACCTCTGCTGGGTCTACGACAACAACCACATCACGATCGAGGGCAGCACGCGTATCACGTTCACTGAAGACGTCGTGACGCGCTTCCTGGCCTATGGTTGGAATGTGCTGCGGGTCGGCGACGCCAACGACCTTGATCGCATCGAACAAGCTCTCGATGCCTTCCAGAATACGAAGGGACGTCCCACGTTAATTGTTTTGGACACCCACATTGGCTACGGAGCGCCGCACAAGCAGGACACCGCCGAAGCGCATGGCGAGCCGCTCGGCGACGAAGAAGTCAGGCTAGCGAAACGCTTCTACGGCTGGCCCGAGGACGCGAAATTTCTGGTCCCCGACAGCGCGTACGAGCATTTCGCTGCCGGCATTGGCGCGCGCGGCGCGCGTTTACGGCGCGAATGGACAGGGCTGTTTGAGTCATACCGGGCCCATTATCCCGAACTTGCAAACGAAATCGAATTGATGCAGCGGCGCGAACTCCCCGAGGGGTGGGACCGTAACCTGCCTGTTTTTCCGCCCGACGCAAAGGGCATCGCCGGGAGGGACGCCTCGGGCAAGACGCTGAACGCGCTCGCGCAAAACATCCCATGGTTCCTCGGAGGATCCGCAGACCTCGGTCCCTCAAACAGGACGGCTCTGACCTTCGCTGGCGCGGGAGATATTCAGGCCGAGACTCCTGGCGCCAAGAATCTGCATTTCGGCGTTCGCGAGCACGCGATGATGGCGATTGTGAACGGGCTTTCGTTGTCCAAAATCCGGGCCTTCGGCGCGACCTTTTTTATCTTCAGCGACTACGCGCGGCCCGCGATCCGGCTCGCGGCGCTGATGGAACTGCCCGCCATCTTCGTGTTCACGCACGACGCCATGGGCGACGGAGAAGACGGCCCTACTCACCAGCCGGTCGAGCACCTTGCGTCCATGCGCGCAATACCCGGGCTGATCACGCTGCGGCCCTGCGACGCCAACGAGGTCGTCGAGGCTTACCGCTACGTCATGCAATTACGCCACCAGCCCGCGGCGCTGGCGTTGTCGCGCCAGCCGCTGCCTACGTTAGATCGCAGCAAATACGCGCCGGCGTCCGGCCTCGCGCGCGGCGCCTATGTGCTCGCCGACTCGCCGGCCAACTCGCCGGGAGGAAACCCCGAAGTGATCATCATCGCCACAGGGAGCGAAGTCATCCTCGCGGTCGAAGCCCACGAGAAGTTGCTCGCCGAAGGCATCCGTTCGCGGGTCGTGTCCATGCCTTCCTGGGAGATTTTCGACCACCAGACCGAGGAATACCGGAACAGCGTGCTGCCGCCGAACGTGACGGCGCGAGTCGCCGTAGAACAGGCCTCCACATTGGGGTGGGAGCGATACATCGGCCCCTCCGGTCACGTCATCGGCATGAAAACGTTCGGGGCTTCGGCGCCGCTCAAGGAATTGCAGCGGAAGTACGGGTTCGAACCCGACCAGGTGATTGCGGCCGCAAAGAAGCAACTGGGCTGGAAGTGAGGACCGGCGCGGCTTATGCTTTGTCATAGCCACAGAGCACACAGAGGACACAGAGGACATAATGATCTCTCTGTGTGCTCTGTGTGCTCTGTGGCTAATAGTCTTCGTAAACTTGAAAACCGACATAACAAGGAGAAGCTATGTTGACGCGTCCTCCATTACCTCCATTCACTTACGAAACCGCCATTCAGAAGGTCCGTCTGGCGGAAGATGCCTGGAATTCCCGTGATCCTGAAAAAGTGGCTCTGGCCTACAGCGAGCAGAGCCGGTGGCGCAACAGATCCGAATTCATCGTCGGCAGGGAGCAAATTATCGCTTTTCTCCGGCGCAAATGGGCGCGGGAACTGGACTACCGACTGATCAAGGAACTGTGGGCCTTTCAAGACAATCGGATCGCCGTTCGCTTCGCTTATGAAAGTCATGACGATTCGGGAAACTGGTTTCGATCCTACGGCAATGAAAATTGGGAGTTCGATGAACACGGACTGATGACAGTGCGTCACGCATCCATCAATGATCTGCCGATTCGTGAGGAAGACCGAAGGTATCACTGGCCATTAGGCCGCAGGCCTGACGATCACCCTGGGTTGAGCAGTTTCGGATTCTGACCAAGGCCTAATAACGAAGCAGCGAGGCCAGCGATCGGGGGCGATGATCAGTGTGGATGTTGCATTAGGTCGCTAGACACAAAACGAGGGTAATGATGAAAGAAACTTCTATGAATCAGGCTGCGTCCTCAGATCTCGCCAAAGTGTCCGTTGATTCCCGGCCTCTTTCTCTGGAAGAACTGCGCAAAATGAACGCCTACTGGCGCGCGGCGAATTATCTTTCTGTCGGACAGATTTACCTCTACGCCAATCCTCTGTTGCGCGAGCCGCTTAAACTCGAAGACGTCAAGCCCCGTCTGCTGGGGCATTGGGGAACGACTCCCGGACTCAATTTCATTTATGTTCACTTCAACCGCGTGATCAATAAGTATGACCTGAACGTGATCTATATTTGCGGCCCCGGCCACGGGGGGCCAGGTATGGTGGCGAACACCTACTTGGAGGGAACCTACACGGAGCTTTATCCCAACATTCAACAAAATGAAGAGGGCATGAGAAGGCTGTTCAAGCAATTCTCCTTTCCCGGGGGAATCCCCAGCCATGCAGCTCCAGAAACCCCGGGCTCAATCCACGAGGGCGGGGAACTCGGCTACTCCCTAGCGCATGCCTACGGCGCGGTCTTCGACAATCCCGACTTGTTGGCCTGCTGCGTTGTCGGCGACGGCGAGAGCGAGACTGGTCCGCTCGCCACAAGTTGGCATTCCAACAAGTTTCTGAATCCCGCGCGGGATGGGGCCGTGCTTCCCATTCTTCACCTGAACGGCTACAAGATTGCTAACCCGACGGTTCTGGGCCGCCTCAGCGACGACAAATTGATTCAGCTTTTCACTGGATACGGGTACAAGCCTTATTTTGTGGAAGGAGACGAACCGGAAGACATGCATCAAGCGATGGCGGCGACGCTTGATGTGGTCATCGAAGATATCCACGCCATCCAGAACGAAGCCCGCTCAAAAGGATCGAGTATGCTTCCCGTTTGGCCCATGATCATTCTGCGTAGCCCGAAGGGTTGGACGGGGCCGAAATTCGTGGACGGCAAACCGGTCGAGGGGACGTGGCGCGCCCATCAAGTGCCGGTCGCCGACCTCGCGCTCAAGCCGGAGCATCTGAAGATTCTCGAAGAATGGATGAAGAGCTACCGGCCCGAAGAGTTGTTCGACGAGAGCGGAAAGCTGATTCCTGAACTGGCGGAGCTCGCGCCCAAAGGCGCCAGGCGAATGGGGGCGAATCCCCACGCGAATGGCGGCCTGCTGCTGAACAATCTGGTGATGCCGGACTTCCGGGCCTACGCCGTTCCGGCGCCTAAGCCGGGCGTGAAAACGGCGGAATCCACCAGGATACTTGGCGCGTTTTTGCGCGACGTGATGAAACTGAACCAGGACGCCGGAAACTTCCGGGTCTTCGGTCCCGACGAGACCGCGTCCAACCGGCTCGATGCTTTGTATCAAGCCACGGACAAGGTATGGATGGAGCCGCTTCTGCCCACGGATGAGAACCTCTCGCCGGACGGGCGCGTCATGGAAGTCTTGAGCGAGCACATGTGCCAGGGCTGGCTGGAAGGTTATCTGCTGACCGGGCGTCATGGATTTTTTTCCTGCTACGAGGCTTTCATTCACATCGTAGACTCGATGTTCAATCAGCATGCGAAATGGCTCAAGGTTACGCGCGACATTCCATGGCGGCGCCCCATCGCGTCGTTGAATTATCTTTTGACCTCTCACGTCTGGCGGCAGGACCACAACGGCTTCAGTCATCAGGACCCCGGTTTCATTGATTTCGTGATGAACAAGAAGGCGGACATCATCCGCGTCTACTTGCCGCCGGACGCGAATTGTTTGCTTTCGGTCGCCGACCACTGTTTGCGCAGTCGCCATTATGTGAATGTGATAGTCGCCGGCAAGCAGCCGGAGCTGCAGTGGCTCGATATGGAAGCGGCCATCGAGCACTGCACGCAGGGGATCGGCGTCTGGTCCTGGGCCAGCACTGACCAGGGCGCTGAGCCGGACGTGGTGATGGCGTGCGCCGGCGATGTTCCCACACTGGAAACCCTGGCCGCCGTTGACCTTCTCCGCCGGCATTTCCCGGACATCAAGATTCGAGTCATCAACGTGGTGGACCTGATGACGCTTCAACCCTCCACCGAGCATCCGCACGGCCTCTCGGATCGCGATTTCGATTCGATGTTCGGCGCCGACACGCCGATCATCTTCGCTTATCACGGATATCCATGGCTGATTCACCGGTTGACTTATCGCCGCGCAGGTCACGATAACTTACACGTCCGCGGCTACAAGGAAGAGGGCACGACCACGACCCCGTTCGACATGACTGTGATGAACGACCTCGACCGATACCATCTGGCGGGTGACGTTGTGGATCGCACGCCGCGATTGCAGCGCGTGGGCGCACACTTCAAGCAGTTTCTGCGCGACAAGTTGGTCGAGCACAAGCAATACGTGCACGAGCATGGCGACGACATGCCTGAAGTGAAGAACTGGAGCTGGCCGTACTGACCGATGAAGATCCTCACGCTCAATTCGGGTTCCAGCAGTCAGAAGATCTGCCTCTACGAGATCGGCGAGGCTCTTCCTGCAGACCCGCCGGATTGCCTGTGGGAAGGCAAGATCGAATGGAATGGCGCCGACGCGGTAGCTGTGATCAAGAATGCGCGCGGCGTCAGGCGCCAAGATAGGGTCAAGGTCTCGTCGCGCGCGCAAGCGGTGGAGCATTTGCTGATCGCCGTCTGGAGCGGCAAGACACAGGCCCTCGTTTCCGCCTCGGAGATCGACGTCGTGGGACATCGTGTTGTTCATGGCGGCCCGCGCTTTGAAGAGCCGGTTCTGATCACGCCCGAGGTGAAGTTGGCGATCGCCGCCGCTTCCGAGTTCGCGCCGCTGCACACCGGCGCCGAGTTGGAGGGCATGGAGATCGTTCAGAAGCTGCTGGGCCCTATCCCTCAGGTGGCGGTTTTCGACACTGGGTTTCATCGGAACATGCCGCTGCGCGCGGCCGTCTATCCAGGCCCCTATGAATGGTTCGAGGACGGCATTCGCCGCTACGGATTCCACGGCATCAATCATCAGTATTGCGCCACGCGCGCCGCCAAACTCCTGCGCCGCGACTTAGCGTCCCTCAAATTGGTGACTTGCCATCTGGGAAACGGCTGCTCTTTGGCGGCGATTTCTGAAGGCCGCAGCGTCGACACCACGATGGGGTTCACGCCTCTCGAAGGCCTGATGATGGGCTCCCGCTCGGGTTCTGTGGATCCGGGAATCCTCACCTACCTGATGCGCCATGGCCGGCTTCAAGCCCACGAAATCGATGAAATGCTGAACCAGAAGTCGGGGCTGCTTGGAATCTCTGGCGTTTCGGGCGACATGCGCGAAATTCTGGCCGCCATGAAACGAGGCCATCCGCGAGCCAGGCTGGCGTTCGACATTTATGCGCATCGCCTGCAGGCGGGCATCGGCGCGATGGTCGCCGTGTTGGGAGGAATCGACGGGCTCGTGTTCACCGCGGGAGTCGGGGAGAATTCGCCTGAAGTGCGAAGCGCGGCTTGCGGCAAATTGGAGTTTCTCGGTCTCAAACTCGATGAGGCGGCAAATGCGCGAGTTTCCGCTGACGAGGATGTCACCGCTCAGGATTCGCGGGTCCGCGTCCTAGTGATTCGGGCGCAAGAAGAATGGGCCATCGCGGGAGAATGTTGGAAGCTCACACATCTAACCGCAAACTCCTGATGTCGGGAGTGTATTTCCATCACATGAATGCTCCGATTTCCTTAGAAATTGAGGAAGTTGTAAAAATTCCGGAGGCGGGAACTAACCGAAGGCTTCCGGCGTCCAATAGGGGCGCGCCCGAAGCGTTATTTTTGGATCAAGATCAGGGATGGCGAGCCGGGCGCCCCAACGTAGCTTGCAAGCCCTAACAAACCTGGAAGAATCTTTAAAGAAGATTGTGGAGGATCAATTCATGAAGAATATTATTCTCATCACCACGCTAGCGATGCTCACTGGCACGATTGTGCTTAAACCTCTAAACGCCCATGCGCAATCTTCCCCTGCGCAAGACGCGCCTACACAAGACCCGAAACAGATCGCGTTCCTCCAAACATGGCATGATGCCTGTTCGAAGAATGACGCCGAAAATGTCGAGAAATGCTGTCAGCTTTCGAAAGAGCTGACGGATAAATACCCTGATGCTGGAAAACAATTCATCGATTATGCGAAGAAAGTGATCGGTAGATGCGCATTGAGCAAGGCCAAACAGAAATTCGCCAGCGCCTTAGAAGCCTTCTACGCATCGGCGCCGGAAGCGAACAAGCTCGACGTTCTCTTCACAGCCGGTGATGATTACCTGGAGATTGATAAGGACCCACAAAGCCCCGCTCACCTCTTCATAGTGGCGCAGCAGCCCCTGGCCGGGAAGCAGGCAGTGGCCGCGGGTGTCTATAAGAACCTCGACAGGGTGAAGACTTATGCCGAGGGGGCGCTACAAGCTTTTGAGACGCTCAACCCGCCTGAAAAGTACAAAAAGGAATATACCGAATACAACCTGTTTAATCTGCGAGATGAGGCGCTGGCCAGTTTGAACTATTATCTGGGCTACTATCTGATTGAGACCAAAGGCGATCAACCTGAGGCGCAAGATCAGGCGCTGGCTTACGTCAACAAAGCGATACAGGTAAAGGGCAAAGACATCAAGGCATTATTCGGATGGAAAGACCCGAACAATTATAGTCTGCGAAGCTTTATCTATAGCAAGCGATACATGGAGTTGAGAAAGAAGCATGATGCGCTGACCGAAGAGCAGAGGAACGGTGATACGGGTAAGGAACTAATCAAGCAAATCAATCAGCTCCTCGACACCAAAATGATCCCGGAATTAGCGCGTATAATTGCAACGGCGACCGATCCGGCATTTAAGGATACGATGAATGATGCAGTGGGTGAATTCAACAAGTTCTGGAAATTCCGAGTTGACGACCCGTCGAAGGCTTCGGCATATCTCAAGAGTTTTGAGGCCGACCCAGCCATTGAAGGACCGCCGGTTCCGGCTAAGGCCGATGATGGTACGGGCGTTGCAGCGCCGAATGTCACCGGCGGTCCGGCCAAACTGAGCGCCGGCGCGGCTGCCGTTCCCGGAACAGCTACGGGCAAGGGCGCCAACGGAACCAAGGTGAGCGGCAAGACCTCGACGCAAGGCAAGACAACTACCAAAGGTGGCCGTAAGAGAAAGCCGTAGAAGATAAGTGAGGCGTGTGCAAATAAAAGTTGAATACAGTCAACTACATGAAATGGCGCCAGCCTTTGGAGTGCGGGCGCTTGGGACCGCTTTGGTAGTCCACATTGATACTTTGGCAATGTTGGAAAGGAAGCCCACCGCATTTCTTGTCTCTGAAGTCTATAGAATCCGGAGATGACTACCAAAGCGGTCCCAAGCGCCCGCACTCCAAAGGCTCCGCCGATCTGATTTATGCACACGTTTCAGAGTACTTGACTTCGGTATGGATCTGAAAAAGTCGATCGATACTCCCAATTTCATGGGGCCGTTTTTTGGACCGCCGGTCCTACAGTTGTACATGGAATTGTTGGCCGAAGGCGAGTTTGATGCAAACCTGGTTAAAGCCGTCATCGCCAAGGGACAGGCCATCAAGCTTCTTCCGAAGGATCAGACGCGAGGCCAGTGCGGTTATTGGGTCGCGATTCAGATCGATCCGAAAACGGGGAAACGGATCGGAGTCACGACCACATTGCTCAATGGAGAGGTCGCAAGTAACTGACGCCCATCCAAATGTTTGATCTGAACCGGAAAAATCGCTCCTCCGCGCAAACTAGCTGACTCCGCGCCGGTCGCGCCGTCCGGCGCTCACTGCGTCCCAGTCTATCCTCGATGAAAATGGGCTCAAGTCGTCCCCGAAACCTTCGTGAGCGAGTCGGTCGGCTTAAATAACTCAGCGTGACGCGCAACGAAGTCGCGGCAGCTTGTCGCGTGCCTTCCCGTGATCGCTTCGACATTATGCGTGAGACGATCATATCGATTGGCGGCATGGAGGCGGGCCATAGTGAGCAGGTGCTCAAAAACATGGTCGGGCAAATTGCGGCTGCGAAGTTCCTGGTCCCGCCATTGTTCCAATGGGACATCAACATAGGTGATGGTTCGACCGAGCGCGGCGGAATATTCAGCCGCCATGGCATGCATGTCCTGGGACCGCGGACCGGTCAGTTCATAGACCTTGCCGATGTGAGCGGTCGGATTCGCCAGGATGGTCGCGATTACCTCCGCCACATCCTGAGCGTCAACCGGCGACGTTCGCCCGGCGCCGAAGGGCAGCCGGATCGTGGCGTCCCTGGCTATTGATTCCGCGGCCCAGTCCAGGAAGAAGGGGCTCTGAAGGAAGACCGTGGGCCGGACATTTACGACGGGCAGTCCCGACCAGTTCAACACTTGCTCGCCGAGCCAATGCTGCCGCTGCTGGTCAGAGTCCGTCATATTTGTCAGGCTCATTTGCGACACAGTCATCTGTGAGATGTTAACGAACACCTCCAGGGCGCCCCGCTGGCGCGCAGCGGCCGCTGCGCTGACCGTGGCCTCCAAATATGACGTTGACAAACTCATGCCGAAGTAAATGCCCTGGCAACCCGCCAAAGCGCGCGCGACATCCTCGGCGTGGGTGAGGTCGCCGACCACGACCTCGGCGCCGAGCGCTCGCAGCGCATCGGCGCGTTCATCTTCGCGCCGGACGAGCGCACGAACTGGCAGTTCGCGCCGGCGAAGCGTCTCCACAATCGTGCGACCAACCCCGCCGACACGACCGGCGGCGCCTGTGACAAGAATAGGACCGTGAATAGACATAAATATTGCTCCAAGCTTTGTTGCAGTAGCAGCCTAACGTAGCGGGCGCCGGGCGCGCGCTACGGCGCAATGGATATTCGAGAAAAGTTCGCGGGATGTTTCCATGCGATTCTACATGGCCTTGTGTCTTGTCTCAACAAACCACGCAACATAAGTCTCGCCTCTGTGCAGTCAGGTACCGACACGTTCGGTTGCAAGCCGTGTCACACTATCACAGCTTCAATAAGACTACAGTACGGGAATGAACCAAGTGTTCCGAAAAGCTCTGCGCCTGCGAGTGACATAATTTCGGCACGCGGCATGCGTCCGAAAATCAGGGCTAGTGGGCGCGCAAAAAGTGAAAGGAGATACTCGATGGAATATAGACTGCTTGGAGACTCCGGACTCAAAGTCTCCGCGCTATGCTTCGGAACGGGGACTTTCGGAGGGGGCACGGAATTTTTCAAGGCCTGGGGATCCACCGGAGTTGAGGAGGCCAAGCGCCTCATCGGCCTCTGCCTGGACGCTGGCGTCAACATCTTCGATACGGCTGACATCTACTCTAACGGACTTTCCGAGGAAATTCTTGGCAAGGCCATACAGGGCAAGCGCAACGAGCTCCTGATTTCGACCAAGGCGACCTTTCGACTCGGCAATGGTCCGAATGACGTCGGTTCGTCGCGCCATCACTTGCTCGGGGCCTGTGACGCGAGCCTGCGGCGTCTCGGCGTCGATCACATCGACATCTATCACATGCACGGTTTCGACGCGCTCACGCCGGTCGAGGAGACGCTCTATACGCTGGACACGCTGACGCGCAGCGGTAAGGCCCGTTATATCGCCTGCTCCAATTTCTCCGGCTGGCATCTGATGAAGTCGCTCGCGGCGTCGGAGCGCAACGGATGGGCAAAGTACGTCTCGCATCAGGTGTATTACTCGTTGGTCGGGCGTGACTACGAGTGGGAACTCATGCCGCTTGCGCTTGACCATCGAATCGGCGCGATGATCTGGAGTCCGCTCGGATGGGGTCGCCTCACCGGAAAGATCCGGCGTGGGCAACCTCTCCCGCAGGAAAGCCGGCTGAAGTCGACTGCGGAAATGGGGCCTCCGGTTGACGAGGAGCGGTTGTATCGAATCGTCGATGCCGTCGATGCCGTTGCGCGGGAAACCGGCAGGACCGTCCCCGATATCGCGCTGAACTGGCTCCTCCGCAAGCCGACCGTTTCGAGCGTGATCATAGGCGCGCGCAATGAAGAACAGCTCAGGCAAAACCTCGGCGCCGCGGAGTGGTCTCTTACGCCCGAACAGGTCGCCCGACTCGACGAAGCGAGCGAACAGACTCTGCCCTATCCATACTGGCACCAGCGCCAGTTCATCGAGCGTAATCCGCCGCCCCCACCTTACGTTTGAACGGGAAAACCATGATTCCAAATAGTTACGGAGTTCTGGCAACGCGCATGCTGTCGCTCATGATTGCGCTGACTCTGGCGTGCGCCTTGTCAAGCGTCGTTAATGCCGGCGACGGCGGAAACACCCCAAAGAGCGGCGCCGACTCTCCTGACTCGGCGGGTCTCGTAGATCGTTACCTGGAGATCGAGAAGACAAAACTTCATCTCATCCAGGGCGGTACGGGACAGCAGACGGTCGTTATGCTTCACGGCAATGAAGGCGACATTCAGGACTTTGAATCCGGATTGGCAGAGCTGCTCTCAAAGAGCTATCGCGTAATCGGTTTTGACCGGCCCGGCCACGGAAAGAGCGGGCGGCCCGGTAGCAAGGCCGCATCGGTCGAATATCAGGCGCTCATGTTGCACAAAACGCTACAGAGCCTTGGCGTCAACAACGCTATCCTGCTGGGCCATTCTTGGGGAGCTTCGCTCGCCCTGTGTTATGCGCTGAAGTACCCGGCGGAGACAGCGGGGCTGGTCTTACTGGCGCCCGCCGCCTTCCCGGGCGCTGATCCAAATCCTTTGTTGCAGGCGGTGGTCAAGACGCCGCTGATCGGCGGGCTCACACTGACGCTCGGCAAGACGCTGATGGGCGATAAGAGGCTCAGGCATAATTTGGAGAGGGCCTTCTATCCACAGCCCGTGCCTGAGAATTACCTGAGGATGGCGACATCCACCTGGCTCAGACGCAAGCGACTGCGCGCTTATCTCGAAGACGAATGGTCGCTCAACGCGAGCCTGCGCAGAATGAGCAAACACTACGGCGAGCTGCGCATGCCCGTGGTGATTGTCACAGGTGATCAGGATCAGATTGTTTCACCGAAAGAGAACGCATACAGACTGAAGGAGAGGATTCCGCAGGCGCAGCTTGTGGAGCTAAAGGGCGTAGGCCATGAGATACCACTGACCAGGCCTGACAGCGTTTACAGCGCTCTTAGAGCGATTTGCAGGTGAGTGTTCAGGATCAGGCGCTCCCCAACTTCCTGTAGGACCTGCCAAGATTCGTCTGCCGCGTCAGCGGCGCCCGAATTTAGCCGTGGGTTTCAACCCACGGTCAGAGGGACGAGAACAAATCCCGTCGCGTCAGCGACGGTTGAACCGGGACGACGTGGACGGTTCAACCGTCGCTGACGCGACGGGAGCAAATCGCCTTACTCATCCGTGGGTTGAAACCCACGGCTAAATTCGGACGCCGCTACGCGGCTAAAGAATATTGCGATATCGTCATCAAACCTGAACACCCAGGAGCAAAGCGCTGTAAACTAATTTCCCTCGCCGCTACAGACGTAGCATCGACTATGGCGCTCTAAGGAATGGTTGAAATGAAACATTCTACATCCGCGCTTTATATGGTTTAGGAGGCGCATTGCCCTTCTCCCCCGCCAACCGCCAAGCGGTATGGCGCCTTCAACCCCCTAAAGAAGCGCCGATCACCCGGCCGAGGCCGAATGTAATCCCGGCCGCGATCAACCCGAAGATGACTTGCCGCAGGCCGGAGTAGAGCGCGTCACGCCCGGTCAGCAGTGTGATACCCGCGCCGATCCCGAACAGGGCCAGGGCCGATATAGCTGCGCTCACCGCCACTCCCAAGTTCCCGGAAAGGAAGAAGAACGGCGCCACAGGAATGATCGCCCCCACTGCGAAGAGGCAGAATGAAGCCCCGGCCGCCGCCCAAGGCGAGCCGCCCATCTCTTCAGGGTTGATGCCTAATTCTTCGCGGGCCATCGTATCGAGGGCTGCCGTCTCATCCTTGATGATTCTTTGCGCCAAGCTCTTGGCTTCATCTTCGGGCAATCCTTTGGCCTGGTAGATCAGCGCGAGCTCCTCGGCTTCTTCTTCGGGGACTTCAATGATCTCTTGTCTTTCGACTCGAATCTGCCGCTCATAAAGCTCACGGGCGCTCTGGACTGACAGCCATTCGCCCAGAGCCATTGAGCAGGCCCCGGCCAGCAATCCGGCGACGCCCGTAATCAGCACCGACTTGCCGCTCAAAGCGGCCCCGGCGACGCCCATCACCAGGCTGAAGTTTGACAGTAGACCGTCGTTCGCCCCGAGCACCGCCGCCCTCAGCGCGTTACCGCCGA
>WNFZ01001009.1_pt1 | contig 40656 bp, 31 predicted proteins | sample 5400081 | NCBI WGS metagenome assembly WNFZ01 (sample SAMN13153365, study PRJNA577476) | soil metagenome | isolation source: 80 cm soil or saprolite under grassland replicate 1 | place: USA:California | collected 2016-06-15
GCAAGGCGCGCAAAGGCCTCGACGAGCTCGCGGTCGGGCGCGCCGGCAAGCCGCCGATCCATCCCCAGCAAGTGGCCAAGGCGATCAGCGATCATGCCGCCGATGACGCGGTGTTCACCTGCGACGTCGGCCTGCCCACCGTGTGGGCGGCGCGCTACCTCGGGATGAACGGCAAGCGGCGGTTGATCGGATCGTTCTGGCACGGCTCCATGGCCAACGCGATGGCGCAGGCGATCGGCGCACAGGCCACGTTTCCGGGCCGCCAGGTGATCTCGCTTTCCGGGGACGGCGGATTCTCGATGCTGATGGGCGATTTCCTCACGCTTGTGCAGCACAACCTGCCGGTCAAGGTCGTCGTGTTCAACAACGGCACACTCGGTTTCGTCGAGATCGAGCAGAAGTCGACCGGATTTCTCGATTTCGGTGTCAACCTGAAGAATCCAAATTTTGCCGCTATGGCGGAAGCCGTCGGTGTGCGCGGCATCCGGCTCGAGGATCCGGGCGACGTCGAGAAGGGCATCGCCGACGCGCTTGCGCACGACGGGCCGGTGCTGGTCGACGCGGTGGTGAGCCGGATGGTGCTTCCGATCCCGCCCAGCATCACGGTCGAGATGGCCAAGGGCTTTACCCTCTACATGCTGAAAGCGGTGATGGGCGGCCGCGGCGACGATCTCGTCGATCTCGCCAAGACGAACCTCTGGCAGTGAATCCGATGCCGATGACAGCCCGGCTTCCCGGAACACTCAGACGAGCAGCATCAAATGGTACGAGCATTCAAACTGTACACGGGACCCGACAATGCATCGCATGTGCTCGAAGGCACGATCGACGAAAAGGATCGCACCGATGTAGTCGCCATCCATTTCAAGGAGACGCCGGCGCACTCCTCGTTCGACTGGCACAATGATCCGGAGCCGCAATACGTCATTACGCTGTCGGGAACCCTTGAATTCACCACCCGCGACGGTGAGACATTCATCATCCGACCGGGCGATGTGCTGCTCGCCGAAGACCATATCGGCACCGGCCACAAATGGCGCCTGATCGACGATCAGCCGTGGCGGCGCGCCTACGTGGTGCTCAAGCCGGGCGCCAAGGACTCCTTCGTGCCGAAGACCGGCAGCTAGGGCGCCCGTTGAATTCCGGTAGCCATCCTGACGCCAAGAAGGAGACGGCCCCATTCGAATACGCCAGTCGGCCGACGACACGACCCCTCAGGCATGAGGCGCTGGTTCGCCATCCTGGGACGCTCGCGGTCCTGGCTGCGCGCGCTTTCATCCGCCGACGGCTCCGATCGCGCGGAATGCCGAAGGCACAATCCCGCATGTCGTAAGGCGCAGCCTTAGCTGCGCCGAGCGACCCAAACCAAAGTATGAGCCGGGCAACCCAAGTATGGGTGCGACCAAACGCGAGTATGTGTGGCCCAAACCACCGGGTCAGCCGTATCAACCTCCGTACGATTGAGGGATTCGCGGGTGACTGACTTAATGCAGGTGAGGGCGGGGGCTCCATGGACGCGACAGAAGGGGTGCGACACCATGTTGACCTACTCGCAAGCTTCCAATGCGGCACGGCGTATCAATTTCGACGAGACTTACGCCCGCGCCTTCAACGATTCACGGCCTGGACCAGGGGTAAAGCTGCTGCGGTTCGACGGCCGCTTCGAGAACGGCGGGCAGCCGATGAATGGCCGGGCGTGGCGGCTACCTGAGTCCAACGTCGGCCATGTCGATGGCCACGCGCTCGAGATCAGTCCTGCCGATGTCGTCAGTCGCCGCGCCAGCACGTGGGATGGCATCAAGGTCGAGGTGGTCCAGTCCGTCACCCACGACAAGGTCGAATTTCGGTTCCGTGCGCCGTGTCACTTGCTGCTCGTCTACGAAGAAGGCGTTCGCGACGAGGGCGAGACGGCCGTCGGCGGTCAGCCGGCTTCGACCCTGCGAACGCTCAGGCGCAAGCTCACGTTCGTTCCTGCCGGTCATGACTATTGCGAGTGGCAACGCCCCCGCGTTCGCAGCCGGATCATCTGCTTCTATTTCGACCCCGCCAAGCTGCCGATCCATTCCGATGCGAGCCCGACGGCAGCCTCGCTTGCCCCCCGCTTGTTCTTCGAAAACAACGTGCTGTGGGACACGGCGGTCAAGTTGGCCATCGCAATGGAGGATGGCTGCGAATCCGAGCGCTATTGCGAAGCGCTTGGCGTCGTCGTCGCGCATGAGCTGCTGCGCATGCACGCCAATCTCCGGCGCCGCAGGCCGCCGGCGCGAGGCAGCCTTGCCGTCTGGCAGCAGCGTATCGTCGCCGCCTATATCGAAGAGCACCTCGCCGAGCCGATTCCACTCAATGTGCTGGCGAAGCTGGTTCATCTGAGCCCCTACTATTTCTGCCGCGCGTTCAAACAGTCGTTCGGCATTCCGCCGCACCGCTACCACATCAAACGCCGCATCGAACGCGCCAAGACACTGTTGGCCGATCCGGCGTCGTCAGTGACCGACGTCGCGCTCGAGCTCGGCTTCAGCGAAACGAGCTCGTTCTCGGCGGCGTTTCGCCATACCGCCGGGACCACTCCAACCGAATATCGCCGCACCCTGGCATGAAGCCGCGCGCTCGCGGAAACGGAGGTTTATGATGCAAGCCGCAGCTCTGGTTTCCGCGGGCACCAGCCGTTATCTCGAAGAAATTCGCCGCTATCCGATGCTGGAAGCCGCGGAAGAATGCGTGCTGGCGACGCGCTGGCGCGAGCATGGCGACGCGGACGCCGCGCACAAGCTCGTCACCAGCCACTTGCGGCTGGTGGTCAAGATTGCCGTGGGCTATCGCGGCTACGGGCTACCGGTCTCCGAGATCATCTCCGAGGGCAATGTCGGGCTGATGCAGGCGGCCAAGCGCTTCGATCCGCAGCAGGGTTTTCGCTTCGCCACCTATGCCATGTGGTGGATCAAGGCGGCGATCCATGAATACATCCTGCGCTCGTGGTCGCTGGTGAAAATCGGTACCACCGCCAACCAGAAGAAGCTGTTCTTCAACCTGCGCAAAGCAAAGAGCAAGATCGCGGCGTTGGAAGAAGGCGACATGCATCCCGATCAGGTCAAGTTGATCGCGCAGCGCCTCGGCGTCACCGAGCGGGACGTCGTCGAGATGAACCGGCGGCTCGGCGGCGACGTCTCGCTCAACGCGCAGATGCGCGACGATCCGGATTCCGGCGAGTGGCAGGACTGGCTCGTCGACGAAGGCTCTGCCGACCAGGAATCCCGCGTTGTCGAGAGCGAGGAGTCCGAGAACCGCAAGAAGGCGCTTGCCGAAGCGCTGTCCGTACTCAACGCGCGCGAGCGGCGCATCTTCGAGGCACGCCGCCTCGCGGAAGACCCGAGCACGCTCGAGGACCTGGCCTCCGCGTTCGGCATCTCCCGCGAGCGCGTGCGGCAGATCGAGGTGCGCGCCTTCCAGAAGGTGCAGCGAGCCGCGCAAATCGCGATCGCCCACGCGCAACCTTCGTTCGCGCTCCACTGAGTGCGATGATTTCTGGTTGGATCGTTAGCCCCTCCCGTCGTCATCGCCCGCGAAGGCGGGCGATCCAGTAACCACAAGACCCCCCGTGATTACTGGATGCCCCGCTTTCGCGTGGCATGACAGGGAGGAGCGAGCGACTCTATGTAAAGTTATCACGCTCTAATGAGCGCCCGCTCCCGCCGCATCAGCGCAATTCAAAAACAATTTGCGCAAGAGCGGCCGCGCGGTTCGTTCGGTTCGTGACTATTACGTAATGATCGATCCATCGGGAGGTTGCGGCGATGATGCTCGATCCATCCATCCGAGAGCCGCTGGTTGCGGCGATTCCCAAGCTGCGCGCCTTTGCCATCTCGCTCTGCCGAGACAGAGAGCGGGCGGAGGATCTCGTTCAGGGTGCGCTGTTGCGAGCCTGCACCAATATCGGCTCGTTCGTGCCCGGCTCGAATATGGACGCGTGGCTGTGCGCCATTCTGCGCAATCACTTTTATTCGGAATATCGACGCCAACGCAGGGCTTCGCGCGCAGTCGACAGCCTCACCGACATGGAGGCGACAAGTCCGCAGCAGATGCCCAGCGTGGAATACAGCGAGCTTTGCGCCGCCCTGGCGAAGCTTGACCCGAAGCCGCGCGAAGCCCTCATGCTGGTTGCCGCCTCCGGGTTTTCGTATGGCGAGGCGGCCAGCCTGTGCGGCTGCCCGGTCGGGACGGTCAAGAGCCGAGTCAACCGGGCGCGGAGCGAGCTCGCCCGCATGCTGTCGATCGACGGCCCGGAAGATTTCGAGGCCGATGCCGTGTTCAGCGCCGCCATCGCCAGCGCAGATCGCGTACCGGCGCAGGCCTAGGCCTCGGTCTCATATCGATCCGCGGTCGAAGGCGCCCGAGATTTTGGACCTCGCCCCGGTTTGTGATCCGGAGCGGAGAATCATCAAAGGCGCTGTGGCCGCTATGTATGCTGTGGCCTCTATATATAATGTGTGACCTTGATTAAAGGACTCGCCGAACCGAGTCTAAGTCTTCGAAGGGGGAGTGCGGGGTGGAAATGCCGCCTGACGCTCGAACGGAGGTACCGCCAGCGCGGCCGAAGAAAGCCGCGCCTGAGCCCCCGGCGCAACCGGCGCCTGAACCGCCGAGGGAGGCAGGGAAGCATCGGCTGCCTGCGTCTTCCCGTGTTCCGGCGATCATCGTCAGCGTGGTTATCGCCGCCGTCGCCGGCCTTTCGATCTGGTACCTGGTGCGGCCGCAACCGCTGCTGGTGCAGGGCGAGGTTGACGCCACGCGGTTCGACATCGCGGCGCGGGTCGACGGGCGCGTGGGGGAGATTCCCGTTGAGCGCGGCCAGAACGTCGCGGCAGGCGCGGTGCTGGTCAAGATCGACAACCCCGAGACAATTGCCAAGCACGAGCAGGCGCTGGCCGCCAAAATCGTTGCCGAGGCGCAGCTCGCCAACATCAATGTCGGCACCCGCGCTGAGGTCATTGCCGCGCGCAAGGCCGCGCTCGAGCGTGCGCAAGCGAGCGTGGTATTGGCGCAAAAGACCTATGACCGCGTCAGCCAATTGGCCGAGCATGGGAATGCCCCGATCGCCCGGCTCGACCAAGCGACCGATTCCCTGCACGAAAGCCAACGGGCCACGGACCAGGCCAAGTCGGCCTACGAGCAGGCCGTCAACGGCTACACGCGCGAGGAACATGAGATCGCCGAGGCGAATGTCGGCAAGGCCATCGCCGACATCAAGGCCGTGCAATCGATCATCGACCAGATGGTGATCTACGCGCCGGTAGCTTCGCAGGTCTACAAGCGTAACGTAGAGCCCGGCGAATACGTTTCGCCCGGCGTGCCGTTGGTGACGTTGATCGATCTCAACGACATGTGGGTCCATTTCGATCTGCGCGAGGACCTGCTTAAGACGCTCAAAGTCGGGGACCGGTTCGGCGTGCGAATTCCGGCGCTCGGCGATCGCCACATCACCGTCGAGGTCAGGCTGATCGCCGCGAAGGGCGAGTATACGAGCTGGCGCGCCACCCGGGCGACCGGCGATTTTGACCTGCGGACGTTTTCGATCCGCGCCTACCCCGTCGACAAGGTGCCGGAGCTGCGGCCCGGCATGAGCGCCTATATGGACCACCGGGCGCGTCGATGAGGCCGGCGCCGAAACCCGGGTTCCTGCTGGTTGCCAGACGCGAATGGCGATGGCTGCTGCACGACCGCGTGGCCCTCATATTGATCTTCGGTGTGCCGTTGTTCGCTTTCGCGGTCCTGACCGCGGTGTTCAGTCAGCCGGTGATCCGCGAGCTCGGGGTGGTCGTCGTCGACGCGGACCGATCGGAGACCTCGCGCGCCTTCGTCGAACAGGTGGCTGCGTCTCCCAGTCTCAGCATTGTCGAGCGCGCCGGCGATCTCGCGTCGGCGGCGTGCGCGATCCGGGCCGGGGACGCCATTGCCGCAGTCTATATCCCGGCCAATTTCGAGCGCGACCTGAAGGCCGAGCGCCGGCCGCAGGTCGTCGCATTCTACAATCAGCAGTTCCTGACGGCCGCGGGCGTGGCCGCGGCGGGTCTGAGCGACAGCCTCGCCGCCGCCAGCGTGGCGTCCGTGGCCCACGCGGCGCCAAAAGCGTCCCGCATCGGGGCGCTCGTTGCCGAGACGATCGTGCTGGTCAACCCGGAGAAGAACTACGCACAGTTCCTATTGCGCGCGCTGCTGCCGATGGTCCTGCACGTGGTTATCGCCCTTGCCGCGGGCTACGCAGTGGGATCCGAGTTTCACCGGCGCAGCATGCGCAGCTGGCTTGCCTGCGCGGGCGGCAACCCGATCGTCGCGCTCGCGGGCAAGCTTGCGCCCCTGTTCGGGATTTTCTTTCTCATGATGCTATCGATGCCGCTCATTTTGGAGGGACTGCTCGGCATTTCGTTCAAGGGCGACGTGCCGATGATGATGGTCGCAGCATGCCTGCTGATCGTCGGCTACCTGGCGCTGGGAGCGCTGATGCAGCTCCTGGTGCGTGACCTCGCGAGCGGCCTCGGGCTCACCGGTCTCGTGGTCTCGCCCGCATTCGGCTATGCGGGCGTGGGATTCCCGCTGCTGGGCATGAACGCATTTGCCCAATTCTGGGGCGCGATCCTGCCGCTGCGCTGGTACATGGCGGTGCTGCTCGGGCAGGCGGCGCGCGGATTGCCGCTCTCCGAATCCGCGCGCCCCTTCGCTGTGTTGGCGGGGCTCGCCGTGCTCTACACGCTGCTCGCGTTCCTGCGCCTGCGCTCAATCGCGAGCAGCACGCCCCGCGTAGCGCCCGTGCCGGTCCCGGCGGCAGTATCCGCCCCCCCGCGCGGCATTGGCGGAGCCTTCGCCGCCGAGTGGGGGCGCGTGCTCGCGATCCGCGGCGCCTTTATCCTGCTGGTGCTGGCGCCGCTGGTCTACGGCTTCTATTACCCGCAGCCCTATCTCAACCAGATCCTGCGCAAGATCCCGATCGCGGTCGTCGACAACGATCAGAGCGAGCTGAGCCGCGGCATCGTGCAGACACTGGATGCGAGCGGCGCGGTCGAGGTCGCGGTTCGCGCCGAGACGCTCGCCGGGGCGCGCGCGGCGGTCGATCGTGGCGAGGCCTTCGCCGTGGTCGGCATTCCGCCCCGGACGCAGCGCGACGTGCTCAAGGGCGACACCGCCCGCCTTCCGATCTATGCCGATGCCACCTACCTGTTCCTCTTCAGAACAATGTCGAGCGGTATCTCGGTTGCGATCGATACGCTGTCGTCGGAGCTCGCCGCCGGCGGCGCGCGCACCGACGGCAGCCTGGCCAAGGCGGCGCTGGCGGCCACCAGCCCCGCCGACATCCTGCTGCAGCCGATCTTCAACCCGGTCGGCGGCTACGCGAGCTACATCGTGCCGGCCGCCTTCGTGTTGATTCTGCAGCAGACGCTGCTGATCGGCTCCGCGATGCTGACCCGCGCAGCCCTGGGACAGGCCGCCGGCGGAGCGTTCGCGAGCGTGCTCGGCCGCGGCATCGCGCACCTGACCATCTATTTGCCGGCGCTCGCGCTCTACTTCCTCGTGCTGCCACGCTCCTACGGCTTTTCCGTGCTCGGCGACCCCCTGCAATTCTTCGCGTTGGGGGCCGTCTTCATCCTTGCGACCAGCTTCATGGGCCAGACCCTGGGCGCCTGGTTCAAGCGCCCGGAGTCCCCGACGCTCATCGTCCTCGGTACGAGCCTTCCGCAGTTTTTCCTGGCGGGCTTTTCCTGGCCGCGCGAAGGCATACCCAAGACGCTCCTTGCCGCGTCCTCCATATTCCCTTCGGATTTCGCCATCGACGGCATCGTCCGCGTCGATCAGCTGGGCGCAAGCCTATGGGAGGTGGCGCACGACTGGCGCGGCCTGTGGTGCCTGGCCATCATCTATTTCACGCTCGCGGTGATTTCGGCGTTTCTCGTCAAGCGGAGGCTGGTGCATGGCTAGCCGCAGGCGCACACGCATCATCGCGCTCGGCGTCATCCTGGTCGCGGCGGGCGTCGGCGGATATCTCCTGTGGCGCCCAGGGCTGCCGCCGCCGATCGTCGGCCTCGTGCGCACGACCGAAATCCGCGTCGCGCCCGAGGTCGGCGGTCAGCTCGCGGCCATCAAGGTCGAGAAAGGCGCCCGCGTGCGTGCCGGTGACATCGTCGCCGAGTTGTCCGCCCTCGAGCTGACCGCGGCAGTGGTGCAGGCGCGCGCGGCCCTTGCCGCCGCGTCAGCCAACCGCGACCACGTCTATGCCGGCGTGCGCGCCGAGGAGGTCGATGCGCTGGCGGCCGAGATCGCCAAGGCAAAATCGCGACTGGAATATGCAGAGCAGCAGCTCGCCCGCACCACGTATCTGGCGCGCAGCGATACTGCCACGCAGCAGGCGCTCGACCAGACCGAGAACGACGCGGCGGCCGCCCGCGCTGACGTCGCCGAGGCGGAGGCCAACCATGCCGCGGCGGTGGCCGGTCCGACCAAAGAGGAGCGCGCCATCGCCGATGCGCAGGTCAAGGCAGAGGCGGCCGCGCTTGCCGTGCTCGAGCGGCGGCTGGAGAAGACGATCCTGCGGGCGCCGGCCGACGGTGTCGTCAGCGTGATCGTTGCCGAGGTGGGCGAGAACATCCTTGCCGGCCAGCCGGTGCTCACGATCGCAGAGACCGGCAAGCAATGGCTGTCCTTCAACGCGCGGGAAGATTTCCTGCGCGGCATCAGGGTGGGAATGATAGTCGAGGTGGGAAGGATCGGTACGAGCGAAACGACCCCGGCGCTCGTCACCGAGCTCCTGCCGCTGGGGCCATTTGCGACTTGGCAGGCCGAGCGTGCGGTCGGTGATTACGACCGCAATACGCTGCGCCTGCGTCTCGATCCCCAAGCCGATGTGGCCAAATTTGAGCCCGGGATGACCGTTTGGTTCACACGCTGAGCGGATCGTACCAAGTGGAGAAGGAGAAAGTCATGATTAGACTTGTCGGTATCGTATCTGCGTTGATATTCGCCTTCGATGCGATTCCAGCGGCTCGGGCGCAGGTCATGCTGGACGTTGCAAAGATCACATGTGAGCAGTTCGCCGGTTACAAAATTACCACTCCTCAAAACGTCGCAATCTGGCTAAGCGGTTATTATCACGGTAAGCGCGGTAACACACTCGTCGATATGCAAAAGCTTCTGGCAGATACGAAAACGATGGAAAGATATTGTCTGCAAAATCCTCAAACACTGGTCATGAATGCGGTTGAAACAGTGCTTGGCGTGGATAAATAGCGGCACGATCTTCCCGGCGGCGCCGTCCGCCATCCCGATCGAGGCGCTGATCGGTGAGCGATCAGGGGAACGCAAGCTTCGCGTGAGGCGCCGGTCTTGAGCCGGGCATGACGGTCTGGCTCAGTCTCTGACAGGAGTTAGGACCCCTCTATATATCCCTCTATATATAATGTGTGACCTAAGGACCCGTCCGCGATCAAGGTCCCGAGGTCCGGAAGGCTCGCTTGGGATTTCAGAAAGCTCAGTGAATCGGCGCTGATCCGGTCTTTCTCGGTGGTGCAGACGCCGTGCGGCCCGCCTTCATATTCGATGAGTTTGTCCTTTTTCGCACACCCCCGACACTTTCGCGCCCGGCCTGTTGTAGCCGTAATCGTCCTCATCCTGAGGAGGCGCGCAGCGCATCGCAGCGCGCTTCGCCGGTAGAAGCACCCTGCGCGCGCGTCGCGCTGCGATGCTCCTCAGCATGAGGGCGAGGTCGCGCGGCGCATTTTGGCAAAAACGAAGCAACGATGGTTGTGGTCAAGCGAACCCGACCGCATAGCTGCAGGTGGTCCAGCTTTTTTATTTGCGGCGGCGATGATAATTCGCAACAAGAGTCCGAGCGAGGAAAGTCAGTTTGGACTTGGAGTAATTCAAATGAGACTCAAAGCGTGCACTTTTCGAGCAACCGCAATTCTATGCACGGCAGTTTTTGTTGAGTAGCAACGAAGCTCTTGTCAATCAGGCGTCGACACATGACCCACAAACAGCTCACAATCGTGCTCAGTCTTGCATTGGTCGCGGCTTTTGCTGTCGCCGCCAGAAGCCAAACCCCGTCAACCCCGCAGCAGTCCCCGCAAGCGTCAGCGCCGAGCCAGGACCTTCCTAAGACCTATCTGCCTGGTCTTGGTGACTTTATGGGAAGGATCCAAACCGACCACGCCAAACTCTGGCTCGCCGGCGAGGCACGCAACTGGGAGCTCGCCGAATACCAATTGGGCGAACTCAAGGAAGTGTTCTCCGACGTGCAGGACCTCGTTCCGCGCTATCAAAATATTCCGGTTGGCGAAATGATCGACGCCATCATCACCGGCACAATCACCGATCTTGAAAATGCTATTGCAACGCGGGATTTCGGCAAGTTCTCGACGGCCTTCGATGATCTGACCACAGCGTGCAATTCATGTCATCAGGCTGCAAATCGAGCCTTCATTGCCATCCGACGGCCGACCCAATCGAATTTCAGCAATCAGGAATTCTCGCCGGCGAAGAGATGAGCGTTAAGGCTCCGGCCTCATCCTGAGGAGGCGCGCAGCGCCGTCTCGAAGGATGAGGACGAGCCACTGCATGCGCCCTCATGCTTCGAGACGCATCGCAGCGAAGCCCGTCTGCGGGAGCATGCATGCCCCTTTGCGCTGCGATGCTCCTCAGCATGAGGGGCGGGAGCGAGCCCTCAAAGTCCTAACGGGTGAGCAGCTGTCTGTAACGATCAGCCGCGAGTCGCCGCCGCCTTGACTGTCGGCTTGTTCCGCACGCGATCGAGCGCCTTGTTCAAGGTGTCAGCGCTTTTGCGCAGCCCCTCGCGTTCTTCGTCCGACATTTGCGGTTCGAGCACCTCGCTCACGCCGCCGCGGCCGACGACGCTCGGCAGAGACAGCGTGACCCCGAACTGCTTCTGATAGCTGCCGATCGGAACGACCGCGCGCTCGTCATTGAGCACCATCTCGGCGATGCGGGCCGACACGATCCCGATGCCGTATTGGCTGGCATCATGGCCCTCGATGATGGTGATGTTGGCGTAGCGCACCTCTCGCTCCAGCTTGTGCCGCAGCTCGTCGATGCGCTCGCCACGCGACTTCAGCAATGCCGCGACCGGGACTCCGCCGATTCTTGCGGAGGACCACAGGAACACCTGCGCGGTCCCGTGGTCGCCAATCACCTGGGCTTCGACATGCGCGGGATCGACGCCGAAATGCTTGCCGAGGTGAACGCGAAATCGCTGGCTGTCGAGATACGTCCCTGTGCTCAACACGGCCGTGCCGGGGCAGGTCTCGCGCGCGACATCGGCGAGCGGGTCGGGCGGGTCGGTGACGGCGAGAAGCACCGCCTTGGGCTCCGCCCGCACGATCCTCGGCACGATGTCGCGATAGATCTCGGCATTCTTGTCGAGCAGCCTGAGGCGGCCCTGTGGATCGTTGCGATCCGTCGCGCCGCCGGCTTTTTCGTTCACGCCCGCGGTGATCAGCACGATGCCCGCGCCCTTGAGGTCCTCGTAGTCGCCGTCGGTGATGTCGACCTTGGGCCCAAGCGGCGTGCCGTAGCGCATGTCGGTCGCCACCGCCTCGGCGGTCATGCGCGAGCGGTTGACGAGCACGATCTCGCGCGCGCTGCCGCGGTTGAGCGCGGCCATTGCGCTCGCGCAGCCCACATTGCCGGTCCCGATAATTCCAATCTTCACGGCGTCACACGTTTTCGTCTCATCAATCCATACACTGTCGTCCCAGCGCAAGCGGGGATCCATGACCACCGCCTCTGGAATATGGGTCCCCGCTTTCGCGGGGACGACGGCACATAATCCAACGGCGAACTAATCAGCCGAATCGAGCTCTACTCCCGTGGAACACGGGTCGCTTCGAACAGGAACCAGGTGCGCCGCTCGGCCTCGTCGATCCAGTTCTCGATCAAGCTGGCGCTGGCCACGTCGTCGTGCTCGTCGCAGATCGCGTGGGCCTCGCGCAAGTTCGCCGTCAGTTGCTTGTTGTCGTCGCGCAACTCGGCAAGCATATCGAGCGGCGTGACGAAGTCGGCGTCGTTGTCCAACACGCGCTGCAGGCGGCCAATGTGGCCGATCGAGCGCAGCGTGGTGCCGCCGATCTTGCGGACGCGCTCGGCGATGTCGTCGGTGGTCGCGAAGATCTGCTCGGACTGCTCGTCGAGGAGAAGATGATAGTCGCGGAAGTGCGGGCCGGACATATGCCAATGGAAATTCTTGGTCTTCAAGTAAAGCGCGAACATGTCGGCGAGGACGATATTGAGCGCGCCGGAAATCTCCGGCACCGCGTTGGCGCGCAGGTCGGTCGGCGTATCGAGCGGCGCGAGGCGCAGCGCGGCAGCATCCCTTGCTTTCGTCATTGTTCATCTCCTTCTGATGTGATGATCCGGCGCTGAGCGCGCCGCTACCATGAGGAACTATGCCGGGGCGGAGGGGAAGATCGATTGCCCCACCTCGTGCAATCCATATATGCGCCCAGGCGCGGCGAATGGCTTGATCCGTCTTGCTCCCTCTTGATCCGCCTTGCTCGCCCTCACGGATCGGCCGCGCGGGACCGGCTTGCCCGAGCTGCGCACGGGTCGCTCAAATCGGCGCTTTGCGCGGCGGTCCCATCAGCGCCGGCTGGAACAGGGCGGCGGAGGCGAGCGTGCAAAGCAGCGACAGTGCCAAGAGCTTGCCCATGCTCGAAGTGCCGGGATGCGCGGAGAGCCAGAGGCTGCCGAACGCCGTTGCCGTCATCTGCGCGCTGAATAGGACGGCGCGCGTCAGCGCCGATTCCAGAAAGTTGGTTTCACCGCGGCGCCACCTGGACTTGCCACGAACCCGCGCCGGTGCGTCGTTGGAAATGACGCGCGCCCCGCTCAAGGCGCCGCGGAGCGCGACGCCGGTGCGCCTGCCTCTTCGTCGGCGATCAGGCCGAGCGCGGTCCAGTCCAGATCCGCGTAGCCGCGCGCAATTCCGGTCAGCAATCGGTCTCGCACCACGCTCACCGAGGGCATCGGTACTGCCGCGCTTTCCGCCTCTGCCAGCGCTAGGCGCACATCCTTGAGCACCAAGGGCAGCGCGAATCCCGCCGCATAGTCCTGGGCGACGATGCGCTCGCCGTAAATCCGGTGCGCGCGACCGCCGAACATGGTGCTGGTCAGCAGCTCGATGAAGCCGCTGGGGTCGAGCCCGCGTTTGCGGATCAACGCCACGGTCTCGCCCAACATCTCCAGCGCCGTGGCGGTGAGCATGTTGCCCATGAGCTTGATCAGGTTTGCATGCGCGGGGTCGTTGCCCACGACGAAGGTGCGTTGCCCGAGCTGGTCCAGCAGCGGCCGGCAACGCTCGACGTCGACCGGCGCGCCGGCCGCGACGATGAAGAGCTGTCGGGCCTTGGCCGCGTCCGGGTTGCCGAACACCGGTGCTGCGACGTAACCCTGGCCGCAGCGCGCATGCGCGCTCGCGAGTTGCGAGGCAGCCGCCGTGCTGATGGTGCTCATCGAGAGATGGATCGCGCCCGGCGCCAGACCCGCGATGAGGCCCTTGTGTCCTTGGTGCCCTAACGCGACCTCGCGCACCGCATCGTCGTCCGGCAACATGCTGATGACCACCTGGCAATCAAACAAGTCGGCGAGATCGGTGGTCGGTTTGAGCCCGAGCGCCAACAGCGTGCCCATCTGTTGCGGCCGGCGCACGTAGGCGATCACCCGGTGGCCGGCAGTGGCGAGGTTCTTGGCCATGGCCGTGCCCATGCGGCCGAGGCCGACAAATCCAATGTCGCCGGGCGCGCTGCCGCGGCCGTTGGCTCGATCGGCGCTTGGTTGCCCTGGCGCAGCGTTCGTCGCTGTTGCGGAAGAGAAACGGGCAGAGCCCGACTCGGCCTTGAACATGAGATTGCTCCAGATCGAACGCGTGCGCCCCACTCACGCAGCGAATGTTTCAGAAAGAGTTCCGCTGGTCTTGCCCGCGATTGCTGGATTTTATGCGCGCTTGTCGTTTACCGGCGGAGCGTAAGTCTGCGTCTCGCGCGCGGGCTTCGTGGCCTGCGCGGGGAGGGCAGGGGAAAGGCCCGCGATCAGCACCGCCAGGATCGCGGTCAGAAAAATACCGTCGAAGGTTCCGGCTCCGCCGATCGAAGCGACGGGTGCTCCGAGTCCCTGAATGGCGCCGAGGTTGAGCAGGTCGGCCCCGATCAGCGTACCCATGCTGCCGCCGAGATAGGCAAGCGGCGCCGCATAACGGCGCGAGAGCACCCATGCCGCGATGGCCGCGGTGATCGCGGGCACGAACGTAGGTAATGCAATTCCGACGCCGGGGACCGGCTGTGCCAGCCAATAGCACACCGCCGCCACGCAGGCGGTTGCGATCAGGCCGAGGCCCCACACCTGGTTCTTGGCGAGAAGATAGAGCGACATCAGCGTGGGGATGAGCGCGCCGCCGACATTGATCGCGATCACGGTTCCCGGCCAGTCGACCACCACGGGTACGGAATAAGGTACGCCGAAGGACCAGACCTCGCGCCCGGACAGGATGTGCTGCTCCGGCAGTTGGAAGAGCGGAATGTTGACGTAGCTGCCGATCAGGGAGGCGAGCAGCAGCGACAGTGCGGCCCCTGAGCTCACCCCGAGGCGCATATAGGCATAACGCAGGATGCCGACCTGAATCAGCGCCACCAGCACGAGGAATAGCGCGACCAGGATGGCGAAAAATGCGGGGCTCAGCGGCAGGTAATGCATGGGGTTATGGGCACGACGCTTTCGGACCGCGGCTCATGCGCCGAGCCATGCTTCGGTTGTGTATCGAGCGATCCCCTTTGCCGCGCGTGACGCTAGAGACCCGTCTGAGATTGGAAAACGGAAGGGACCGAGCTCTGTGGGGAGACAGGAGAGGACGTGAGCGGCGGCTGCGCAGGTAGCAGCGTCATAAGATCTTGCTGCGGCACCGGCCCGTTGACGCTCGTCGACGGCGAAGGTGCAGGCAACGGCGAAGGTATTCGGCCGTCCAAAATACTGAGATCGGGCGGGGGACTGGGTATAGCCACGGTAGGATTTAGCGAATTGGAAACCTGTGCGCTCGCCACCGTGACCGGAGCGACTGCCAGGATAAGGACAACGAGGACGCTTGTGAGTGGTCGCATGACAAGCCGTTCCATTGCTGTGCCCCGGCATTGATATAGTGACACTTCGCGAATGACTCTCCTCACCGGGGCCTGCTCCTCCGGGGCATCGATCACAATTGCGCAATTTCACTCAAGCGGCCGCAATTTCACCGGCAGTTGGCCATGCGCCTGCGATCTGAACGTGATCGCGTATGGCGATCGCACCAGGTGAGCGGCGCGACCTATCTGCTCGCCTCTGCGGTCGCAGGTTGGGCTTTGACTTTGCTGCCCTCGACGAGGTCGACCGGGGGATTGAGGACAACCATGTCGCCTTCCTTGACGCCATCGCGTACTTCCACCTGCGTGCCCAAATCCCGTGCCACCGATACTTTTCGGATGTGGGCCTCACCACCCTCGACCACGGCGACCTGCAGGCCGTTGCGATTGAAAATGATCGCCTCGGCGGGCACGAGAAAAGACGGGGTGTCGCGCGGAACATGAAGCTCGACCCTGCAATAGGTCCCGGGCTTGAGCGCGCCGTCCGGATTGGGAATGTCGACTTCGGTCAGCAGCGTGCGCGTACCAGGATCCAGCGCATCGGCGGTTCGCGTCACTTTGCCGGGGAAAGTGCGACCCGGTAGCTCTGGAACGCGAACGACCGCATCAACTCCGGGAGTCAAACCGAACAGCTGGTCCTGCGGCACGTAAACCTGGGTGCGGATCACGTCGCTCTGCATGATGGTGAACATGAACGTGCCGCTCGCTGTATTCGCCTGCACGAGGCTGCCCACGTCGATGTTGCGCGCGGTGATCACGCCATCGAAGGGAGCGACGACGCTCCGATACGCGATCTGTTGATTGATCACCCTGAGCAGGGACTCCTGTGCCCTGACGTTGGCTTCCGCCAGGCGCACTGCGGCCTCTCGCGCCTTGACGGTCTGGACGTCGATCGAGCCCTGCTGCTGGGTCGCCCAGCCTTGCCCGACGAGTGGTCGGTCGCGGTCCCACGTTATCTTCGCCAGCTCCAAATTCGCTTGTGCCTGCAGCAGCGACTCCCTGAGCTGGGCCAGCGTGTGCTCGTTCTGGCTCTGTTGATAATCGAGCTCCGGTGCACTGATTGCTGCGAGCAGCTGTCCGGCTTTTACGCGATCGCCGATATCGACCAGGCGCTTGTCGATATAGCCGCTGGCGCGGGCAAACAGGTTCGCGGCCGAGAATGCCAAGGTCGTGGCAGGCAAGGCGACGATGACGACGCGGTCGCTTGGCCGTACCATCGCCACACGCAGGCTCGGTACGAAGTTGCGACGCTGCTCGGCGGTCGCCATCACCTGCCGCTGCTGCGCGTAGTAGCGCGTCGCGCCAAAGGCGAGCCCTCCGCCGAGCAAGAGGAACGCCCCGAGCGCGAGCAGGCGCCCGCCCCATCGGCGCCGCCGGTCGGGGCGTTTGGGCGGCCTTTCGGTCCTGGGCTCGACGGACGGCTCGCCCTGGCGGTACGCGGTTTCAACGTCATGCATCGATCGCTTCCTCGAATACACCGTGTGCCGGCTTGCCGTCGTTACCCTTCCGCAGCAGGGCGAACAGGTACGGGACGATCAGCAGGGTCGTGGGAGTGGCAAACAGGAGTCCGCCGATGACGGCGCGCGCCAGCGCCGCATTCTGCTCCTCGCCGGCGCCGCCGATCGCCATCGGGACCATGCCGACGATCATCGCGGCCGCCGTCATCAGCACGGGGCGTATCCGGGTGTGTCCGGCTTCAACCGCAGCCTCGAAGGCCGGCTTGCCGGCAAGCTGTTGCTCGCGTGCGAACGTGACCAGCAGAATGGAATTGGCCGAGGCGACGCCGACGGCCATGATCGCGCCCATCAGAGAGGGCACGCTGAGGGTCGTGCCGGTAATGAACAGCATCGTGAGAATGCCGCAGAAGGTCGCCGGCAGCGCCAGGATCACAACGAACGGATCGCCGAAATTCTGGTAGTTCAAGACCATGAGCAGGTAGACGAACACGGCGGCGAACAACAATCCGATGGCAAGGTCCCGGAAGGCCTCGTTCATGCTCTGGATCTGGCCCACGACCTGGATCGAGTTGCCGGGAGCAAGTTGCTTTTGCAGGTCGGCCACGATCTTATTGATGTCGTCGGACACACTGCCGAGATCGCGGCCTTGCACGCTCGCATAGACCTCGTATACGGGCTGAATGTTCGTCTGATTGGCATTGGTCGGTACGCTGTCGCGGGTCAACGTTGCCACGTTGCTGAGCAGCCCCGGTATCGGAGTTCCTGTGCTGGAGATTGCGGTGGAGACCGGCGTATTGGCGAGTTCGCCGAGCGTGCCCACCAGGTGCTCCGGGGTCTGGACGGCAATGTAATAGGGAATACCCGATGCCGGATCGGTCCAGAAATTGGGCGTGACCTGCTCGGAGGAGCTCAGGCTGATGTTGATGTTATTGGCGATGCTCTGGGCGTTGAGTCCGAGCTGGGTCGCACGTGCTCGATCGATATTGGCCATGAACGCGGGAGCATCAACCTCCTGCTGAAGATGTGCGTCGGCTATGCCAGGGATGGCATTCATGCGCCGCTGGAGCTCCTTGGCCACGCGCAGGTTCGTCGCCCGGTCGTAGCCGACGGTCCGAACGTTGATCTGTGATGGCAGACCGAAATTGAGGATTTGGGTGACCATGTCGGCCGCCTGAAAATAGAAGATCGCCTCGGGGAACGCGGCCGGCAGCCCCTCGCGCAGTTTGCGGACGTACTCGGCCGTCGGCGCATGTCCCTCCTTGAGGGCTACCAGGATCACGCCGTCATTGGCGTTGATGGTCGATCCATCGGTGAATGCGAGATTATATGCTCGCTGCGGTATCCCGATATCGTCGACGATGAGATCGCGATCCCGTTCGGGAATGATCTCCCGGATCTTGTCCTCGACCGCCTGGAACAGGCGCTCGGTCGCCTCGATACGAGTGGCGGCGGGTGCGCGGACGTGCAGCTTGATCTGCCCTCCGTCGATGGCAGGAAAGAAGTCGCGCCCGACCAGCACCAGCATCGCAGCGGCGAGCGCGAGTATCAGGACGCCGACGGCCGGGACCGCAAGCCGGTGTTCGAGCACTCCTCTAAGCAGTCGAGCATAGCCCTCGCGCATGCGCTCGAACGCGCGCTCAAAGGCGCCGTGAAAGCGAGCGAACACGTTTGTCGCAGCGTCATCCGGCGGCCCATGATGCTCGCCCTTGAGCAGAAGGCCAATGATGATCGGGGTCAACGTCCGCGACAGCGCGTACGACGCCAGCATCGCGAACACGACGGCAAGCCCGAGCGGCGTGAACAAGAACTTCGCCGGCCCCTCGAGGAAGACGACCGAAGTGAACACGCAGCTGATCGCAAGGGTCGAGACCATCGTTGGCACGGCAATGCCGGCAGAGCCGTGCAGCGTCGCCTGCGGCAACGGCATGCCCTCTTCCGTCAGCAGCCGATGGGTATTTTCGATGGTCACCGTCGAATCGTCGACCAGGATGCCGACTGCGAGCGCCAACCCACCGAGCGTCATCGTATTGAGCGTATGGCCGAGGAAGTACAGCACGACGATCGATGTCAGGATCGACAGGGGAATCGAAATCATGACGATCAAAGTCGATCGCCACGACCCGAGAAACAGCAGGATCATCAGCCCGGTCAGCCCGGCTGCGATCGCGCCTTCTCGGACCACGCTCGCAATCGACGACGTGACCAGCTTCGATTGATCGAACAGCTCATTGATGCTGAGCCCAGCCGGCGCCGCCGCACGCGCGACACGCAGGACATCGCGGACCCCGTTCACGACCGCAAGCGTCGAAGCATTGCCGTTCTTGATGACGCTGAGCAGGACGGAGCGCCGGCCGTTTTCGCGGACGATGTTCTGCTGCACCGCCGAGCCATCGTGCACCTGTCCGATATCCTTCAGAAAGACCGTTCCCCCATTCGCGAACTTGACGGGGATATCGTTGAGGTCATCGATGGTCCTGGGCATCGCATTGCTGAGAACGGTGTATTGAGTGTCGCCGATCTTGGCCTGGCCTGAAGCGAGCGTCAGGTTTCCTGCATTGACCGCGTTCACGATGTCCGTCGGCGTCAGGCCCATGGCCTGCAGCTTTATTGGGTCGATATCGACCATGATCTGCCGGTATTTCCCGCCATCGGGCGTCGGGAACGTCACGCCGGGGACCGGAGCGAGCTGTTGGCGCAGGCGATAGATTCCATAGTCGTAAAGCTGCTGCTCGTTGAGGTTGTTGGATGTCAAGCTGAGCTGGAGGACCGGAACGCTCGAAGCGTTGTATTGCACGACAATCGGCGGCTCGATGCCGACAGGCAAGAGCGCGCGAATCGCATTCGTTGCCGCGACGATCTGCGCGATCGCGAGGTCGAGATTGACGTCCGGCTGAAAGTAGACCTTTTGAACCGAGAGGCCGTTCAGGGTCTGCGCTTCGATGTTCTTGATCCCGGTCACGTTCGAGCTCATGGAGTATTGGCTGTAAGTGGTGACGCGCTGCTCCATCTCGGGCGTGCTGAGGCCGGTGTATTGCCAGATCACGGTCACGACCGGAATGTTGATTTGCGGGAAGATGTCGGTCGGCATGGTGCGAATCGCCGCCACGCCGAGAAACAGAATCAAGACGGCCAATACATAGAAGGTATGAGGAAATCGCAGTGCGAACCGAACGATGCCCATATGCCTATCCGACAATCACCGGCGCCGAAGCCGCTCCGTAAAAGGACACGGTGCGACCTCATGTCGACAATGGCGCACCTGTTGTCCGGAACCACCCGCGTGTGATCGGTGCAGGGGGATTGGGAGAATTCGGACTCACCCGTCGGGCGCTATTTTTTTCGCGCGCCTTGCAACCGGTTTGCCCTAAAGATCCCATTGTTCATGCTGGGACTTATGCGCTCGGCTGAAAATCACTTGGTCTGGATTGCTCTTATTGGCCGGCGCTTGCGTGAAATTTCGGAGCGTGGTTGGCGGCGCAGCCTGCAATGCTCGGTCGAGTAGTATTTCGCGCCACGGCGCCCTAATCGTCGCAAGAACATATTGCTCGGTCTCCCGGGCACCGGCACCGCAGCATCGCGGCTGCACCAGAGCAAGATTGGAACAGCCGCAGCAAGATCATCAAAGCGACGCGAACGACCACGCACTAGCATAGGTCGGCAGGATTCCGGGGGCAGCGAACGTGCTGGCCACTGCGTGGATCCGGGGATCGAATCGCACGGGCGCGGCCTGGAGCGTCTCGTAATGCCGGACACGAACCGAAGTGACGCTGCCAAATTTGCCCGTCGCGATCTGCTTCGCGTGCTGGCGATTGGAACCGCCGCGGCGACCACAAGCGCTTGCGCTTCGGGGGAGGCCGGGGGTGAGGCCGGCGACTTCCCGGACAAGCGCAGGGCTCCCTACCAGGCCGACTCTCCCGAGGTGCAAACCTTCTACCGCGTCAACCGCTATCCAGCGAAGTGAGGGAGCAGGATCGTGCTGATCAGGAGGGCACACCGCGACGTTCGCCACAACGCGATCGGTGCAGCGCTTCCGCGGAAAGCGAGTCGCGATCTCGATCGGCGCAGCTTTCTGCGCCGATCGGGCGTCGTCGCCGGCAGCCTCGCCGCGATCGGAACTTTGCCAGTCGGTGCCGTCCGCAAGGCGCAGGCCGGCCCGCCACCTCCTCCTGGCGCGACGGTGACGCGGCGCAAGAACATGTGCACGCACTGCTCGGTCGGCTGCACGGTTATCGCCGAGGTCGCCAACGGCGTGTGGACGGGTCAAGAGCCGGGTTGGGACAGCCCGATCAGTCGCGGTTCGCATTGTTGCAAGGGCGCCGCGGTGAGGGATGACGTCCACAGCGAGCGCCGGCTGCGCTATCCGGTGAAACTCGTCAACGGCAAGTGGAACCGAATCTCCTGGGATCAGGCGATCGATGAGATCGGCGACAAGCTGATGGAGATCCGCGCCAAGTCAGGACCGGAATCCGTGTACTGGCTGGGCTCCGCGAAATTCACAAACGAAGCCGCGTATCTCAACCGCAAGCTCGCCGCGTTCTGGGGAACCAACAATTCCGATCATCAGGCGCGCATCTGTCATTCCACCACCGTCGCCGGCGTCGCCAATACCTGGGGCTACGGCGCGATGACCAACAGCTACAACGACATCCGCAACGCCAAGACCATCATGATCATGGGCGGCAATCCGGCCGAGGCGCATCCGGTATCGCTGCAGCACATTCTCGAAGGCAAGGAGCTCAACCGCGCCAACATGATCGTCATCGATCCGCGCTTCACGCGGACGGCGGCGCACGCGACCGAATATGTTCGGGTTCGGCCCGGGGTGCACATTCCAACCATTTACGGAATGCTCTGGCACATTTTCCAAAACGGCTGGGAGGATAAGGAATTCATTCGCCAGCGCGTCTACGGCATGGACGAGATCCGCAAAGAGGTCGAGAAGTGGCCGCCTGCCGAGGTCGAGCGCGTCACCGGCCTGCCGGAAGCGCAAGTCAAGCGCATCGCCGAGATTTTCGCCACGCAGAAACCGTCGACCCTGATCTGGGCGATGGGGCAGACCCAATACACGGTCGGCACGGCCAACGTGCGCGCGAGCTGCATCCTGCTGCTTGCCACCGGCAATGTCGGTCACATCGGCACCGGCGCCAACATCTTCCGTGGCCACGACAACGTCCAGGGCGCCACCGATCTCGGCCTCGATGTGACGACGCTGCCACTCTACTACGGCCTTGCCGAGGATGCCTGGAGGCATTGGTGCCGGGTGTGGGAGGTCGACTACGACTGGATGCTCTCCCGCTTCGTGAACAAGACCTTCATGGAAACTCCCGGCGTCACCAGCACGCGCTGGTTCGATGCGACCTTGTTGCCGAAGGACCAGGTGAGCCAGCCGGACACCATGAAAGCCATGTTCGTCATGGGCCATGGCGGCAACACGATCGTGCGCATGCCGCAAGCAGCGCGAGGCATCGAGAAACTCGATCTTCTGGTCGTGTGCGATCCCTATCCAACCACGTGGGCGGTGCTCTCCGAGCGCAAGAATGGCACCTATATCCTGCCGGCCTGCACCAGCTTCGAGATGAACGGATCGCGCACCGCCTCCAACCGCTCGCTGCAATGGGGCGAGCAGATCGTCAAACCGATCTTCGAGGGCAAAAACGACTACGACATCATGTACTTGTTTGCTCGCAAGCTCGGCTTCGCCGACCAAATGTTCAAGAACATCAAGGTCGATAACGGTGCGGTGTCGGCCGAGGACATCCTGCGCGAGATCAATCGCGGTGGCTGGTCGACCGGCTATTGCGGCCAGTCGCCCGAGCGGCTCAAGGCGCACATGCGAAATCAGTCCAAATTCGATGTGGTGACGCTGCGTGCGCCGAAGGACGATCCGGAGGTGGGCGGCGAAGTTTACGGCCTGCCGTGGCCGTGCTGGGGGACGCCGGAATTCAAGCACCCCGGCACGCCGGTTCTCTACAACACCAATCTGCCGGTGAAAGAAGGCGGCGGCACGTTCCGCGCGCGCTTCGGCGTCGAGCGTAACGGCGTGAGCTTGCTGGCCGACGGGTCCTATTCCGTCGGATCCGAGCTCCAGGACGGCTATCCCGAATTCACCCTCGGCGTGCTCAAGAAGCTCGGGTGGGACAAGGATCTCGCGCCGCAGGAGCTTGCAGTGATTCAGAAAGTGGGCGGCAACAGCCCCGATACCGTTTCCTGGTCGACCGATCTCTCAGGCGGCATCCAGCGCGTGGCGATCGCGCACGGTTGTAGTCCCTTCGGCAACGCCAAAGCGCGTACCATCGCCTGGAACCTGCCCGATCCGATTCCGGTGCACCGCGAGGTCATCTTTACGTCGCGTCCCGATCTCGTCGCCAATTATCCGACGCTGCCCGATGCCAAGCAATTTCGCGTTCCCAATGTTGGCTTCACTGTGCAGAAAACGGCCGTCGAAAAAGGCACGGTCAAACAGTTCCCGCTGATTCTGACCTCCGGCCGGCTGGTCGACTATGAGGGCGGCGGCGAGGAGACGCGCTCCAACAAGTGGTTGGCCGAGCTGAAGCAAGACATGTTCGTCGAGATCAATCCGGCGGACGCGGCCGAGCGCGGCATCAAGGACGGCACCTGGGTCTGGGTGTTCGGCCCCGAGAACAATTCGAAGGCCAAGATGAAAGCGCTGATCACCCCGCGCATCGGCAAAGGCGTCGCCTGGATGCCATACCATTTTGCCGGCTGGTACGAGGGCGTCGACCAGCGCAGCAAATATCCGAAAGGTGCCGATCCGATCGTGCTCGGCGAGAGCGTGAACACGCTCACCACCTATGGATTCGATCCGGTCACGGGCATGCAGGAACCCAAGGCCACGCTCTGCCAGATCAGAGCAGCGTAAGGAGCCGTGGACCATGGCGCGGATGAAGTTTCTCTGCGACGCCGACCGCTGCATCGAGTGCAACGCCTGTGTCACCGCCTGCAAGAACGAGAACGAGGTGCCGTGGGGCATCAACCGACGACGCGTCGTCACCATCAACGACGGCAAGCCGGGCGAGCGCTCGGTCTCCATGGCTTGCATGCACTGCACCGACGCGCCCTGCGCGGCGGTCTGTCCGGTACGGTGCATCTTCTCGACCGACGACGGCGTTGTGCTGCACTCGAAGGATCTGTGCATCGGCTGCGGCTATTGCTTCTACGCCTGCCCGTTCGGCGCACCGCAGTATCCACAGCTCAGCAACTTCGGCTCGCGCGGCAAGATGGACAAGTGCACCTATTGCGCCGGCGGCGGCGGAACGGAAGTCCCGGGCAGCATCGAGGAATATCGCAAGTACGGCGCGAACCGCATGCTCCAGGGCAAGCTGCCGCTCTGCGCGGAGATGTGCTCCACCAAGTCGCTGCTCGCAGGCGACGGCGAGATCATCGCCCAGATCTACAAGGAGCGCGTGATCAAGCGCGGCTACGGCTCCGGCTCCTGGGGCTGGCTGACCGCCTACCACGAGGGAATTGCGGTGTGATCGCGCTAGCCAGATCTCGACTGAAGCTCCAACATCGCCCTGCACCTACCACTCGAACAAGGCCGATGATGCCAGAACTCCACTGGCCGCATTCCAACCACGATTGCCGCAAGATCGCTCCAATCCGGGCAAGAGCGACATAGTGACGGCGAACTGGATGAACCACGTTCGAAGAGCTGCCGTGAGACAGCATCAACGGAGTCCACGTCGTCGTGGGACGGCATTTCGGCTTTGCAAAGCGAACCATGGTTAAGGAGACATCATGAATCCCATTTCGCGTCGCAACGTATTGACGGCGGCCGCGGCCGGCGGCGGCCTGCTGACTGCGGCAACGATCGCAAGCGCGCAATCCAATGAACCGGTACCGCAACCGCAGCGGCCCGGCCATGGCGGCACCGATCCGGGTCCGCGCAATGTCGCGCGCGACCGGCAGAACCCCGATATATTGGTGCCGCCGTCGACCGATCACGGCACCCTGCCAAATCTACGTTTCTCATTCTCGGACTCTCATATGCGGCTCGAGACGGGCGGTTGGACCCGCCAGGTGACGTCGCGCGAGCTCGGCATCTCGAAGAACATTGCCGGTGTGAACATGCGCCTCAATCGCGGGGGCGTGCGCGAGCTACATTGGCACAAGGCCGCCGAGTGGGCGTACATGTTGTACGGGAACGCGCGCATCACGGCCATCGACGCGCAAGGGCGGAACTTCGTTGATGACGTGGGCGTGGGTGACCTTTGGTTTTTCCCACCGGGGATTCCACACTCCATCCAGGGTCTCAATCCAGACGGTTGCGAATTCCTTCTGGTCTTTGACGATGGTGACTTTGACGAAGAAAACACATTTCTGATCTCCGACTGGTTCAAGCACATACCGACTGAGGTGCTCGGCAAGAACTTTGGTGTATCGGCCTCGTTCTTCGGGCATACCCCGGACCCAAGCGAGCGCTACATCTTTCCAGCCCGCGTCCCAGGACCGCTCAGCTCGGACAAAATTTCAGGCGCCACCGCCGTCCCGCAAAGCTTCAGCCATCGGCTGATGGCGCAGCAACCGATCAAGACCAAGAGCGGTACGGTGCGGATCGCCGATTCCAGCAACTTCCCAGTTACCACGATGGCTGCGGCCCTGGTCGAGGTTAACCCCGGCGGAATGCGGGAGCTGCATTGGCACCCCAACACCGACGAGTGGCAGTATTACATCGAGGGCCAGGCACGCATGGGCGTGTTCGGCGCTTCGGGTCAAGCCCGCACCTTCGACTTCCGCGCCGGCGATGTCGGTTTCGTTCCCTTTGCCATGGGCCATTACGTCGAGAATACCGGCGACACGCCGATGCGTTTTCTCGAAATGTTCAAAAGCAACTACTTCGCCGACGTGTCGTTCGATCAGTGGATGGCATTGACACCGGCGGAGCTTGTGGAGGCGCATTTGAAATTAGATCGGCAGGTGATGGACGCGCTGCGCAAGACCAAAGCGCCCGTGGTGCCGGCGTAGATTCAGCTCGCGGTCACGAACGTCGCAAGCCGCATTACGACAGGGGCCGTTCCCCTGGATACGCCAACTTGAGCCGCGCATCCATGGAAAGAAAGACCTTGATGGAATTCGATGGACTGGACCGCGACACTGTCCTGCTCGCGTTGCGCCACGTCTGACCGGTCCTCAATACATCCGGCCGTTCAGGCGCCGCTATACCACTGCCAAAGAGGGTATCCCCCCCAGTGACAGAAGTCGGTTTGTCCGGATCGACAAAGTTGTTGATCAGTCGGGAAAACGAACTCGGCTTGCGTGGAAGCCCGCGCGGCGGGCCGAGCGAAGGTCGGGCTAGCAATCAGCGTGACCAATGCGAGAGCAGCGATAAGTGTCTTCATCATATCTCTCCATGCTTGTGGACCACCGTTCGTGACTTTCCTGCAACAGAGAAGACCGACGCCTCGTGCTTTGTATTCCCGAGGGAAATAGGCTCAGCGCCACGGTCGGACGAGCTATATCTTCGGATTTAGTGGACAAGCCAACGATCGAAGCTCTTATACTTTGGTTTGCCCAGCTCGTTGGCGCGTCTGCCATGCCGCGGAAGATCACTGTGGCGCGGCGGCCACTAGGATGGAAATTTTCTGCCAACGCAGCACACAGCATCGACTGTGCCTTGTAACTGACTTTTTCCAAGTCACGATGGTCCATGTCTAAGGCAGGGGGGCTGCCATGACGAAGCTCGGCATTTTTGTTGCAACGATTCTCGCAGCGGCTGGCGCCGCGAGTGGGGTGGAGGCGTGGGCCGCCGACGACGCCGCGGGCAAGGCTTCGTCGGCCACGGCTTCGCCGGCCACGGCGGCCTCCACGCCCAAGACGTGCACCGGCGTTTGGGACTTCATCGAGACGGACTGCCAGCTGACCTGGTACGGCATCACGATCTACGGCGCGATTGACGCGGGGTTCGGCTGGCAGAGTCACGGCGCGCCGCTTGATCCGCGAAGCCCTCCGGGGTCCGCATACATCGTTCAGAGATATAGCCGGTCGTCGTCGCGGTGGGACGTTGCACCGAACGGGTTGCAAAATTCGTTCATTGGCATCAAGGGAAACAAGCCGATCGCCGGGAACACCTCTTTAGTCTTTGCTCTGGACGCCGGCTTCGATCCTTATTCATTCAGGTTCTCCAGCGGGCCGGGATCGGCTGCTCACAACGCCGGCGTTCCCCAGGACCAGCAGACCTCATGGGCCGATTCGAGCCGAGCGGGCCAGTTTTACAACGGCAATGGCTATGTCGGCTTCAGTTCTCCGACCTATGGCACGCTGACGGTCTTCCGGCAGAACGCGCTGACGTACGACGGCGTCCTCGAATACGATCCGATGGGCGGTTCCTACGCCTTCTCGCCGATCGGCTGGCAGGGAATAACCTGCGGCGGCGGCAATACCGAAAACTGCAGACATACGACGTCATTGAAATATCGCCTCCCCCTCGGCCAATTCCGGGTGGCGGGGCTCTGGCAGTTCGGCGGCTACGGGCAGAACAACGCCGCCGATGGCGCCTACCAGGTCGGGGTGGGCGGCGATATCCCGAACCTCGCCAACGGCGTGCTCTCGTTCGACGCAATTTAGGCGGGAGCACCGACATCAACGGAAACCCGATACCCCCGTTCCTGCCGCAGGTGCTCACGGCGACGATCTCCGACAATAGGGCCGTGATGCTGCTGGCCAGATACACGAATGGACCCCTGAAGTTGTATGCGGGCTTCGAACAGATTCGATATTCGGCGCCGAGCGATCCGCAGACCGCTTTTACGAATATCGCAGGCGACTTCGTTTGCCTGGGCTGTCAAGCATTCAACAACACGAATATCAGCAATACGTCGTTCGGTGCCGCCGGTTTTGCTGACAGGATTTTCGACGTCTATTGGACCGGCGTCAAATACGCCGTTACCAAAGAGGTGGATGTGATCGCCGCTTATTACCATTACACCCAGCATTCCCACTTCGGCACGCCCAGAGGTGGGGTCATGCCCTGCGACGGCAAAGAGCACGCGCAATGCGCCGGTACGTTGAACGCGATCTCCGGCGTTATCGACTGGAAGTTTGCACCGAAGTGGGATGTTTACGTCGGCCTCATGCACACGGAATTCAATGGCGGATTGTCGAACAGCTTTTTCGTGAACAACAACCTCGCTTGCACGTCGGGATTGCGCTTCCGCTACTGAAAACTCGTCAAATGCGCAGCCGCGCGGCTAAAGCGCGTCGGGCCTGCGCGCAGTCTTGCCGCCCTCTGGCCTTTGATCTGGGTGAGTTCCTCATCGTCGAACAGCGCCTTGGCGCCAATGCTTCCTTGAACTGCGCCGATCCGACGTTCCGCTGCGCACTTAGGGCGGCGCCTAGAGAGGCACGATGAGCGCAAGACCGCGCCAAGCGAAGCAATATTGCCAAAGCATTCGCGTTCGAAACCGCTAATCCCTTTGAAGGTCGCGCAGACTGTCTCCGGCGACCCGCGGCTATCGGCCGTCCCCGGGGCCGGATCATCGTGTGTCATGCTGCAGAGAGAAGACACAGGAGGGCCACCGGTGTCCTTCGATGTCGATCCGCTGAGCCCGAGCGCCTGCAACTGGCAGTTCGCCCATGAAGAGGAATCGAGTTCAGTGAAGGAGGTCTACCATGTCGCAAAGAACTCTGAAGAGATCCGTGCTCGCGACGCTGCTGCTTCTCATGGCTGGGGTATCTGCCCAGGCGGACGACCAGATATTTACCGTGCGTATCGAGAACGTCTCCGCGGGGGACGCCTTGAAGCTTTCCAACGGCAAGACGGAACCGGTGGGAGTGGCGCCTGTCCTCTACGTCATTCATACGAACCGCGCGCCGCTGTTCACGTCCGGCAAGCCGGATCGCGGCAAGGGACTCGAGGCCCTGGCGGAGGATGGACCTACGGGCCCACTGGAGGAATCTCTCAAGGGCCAGCCGGGCATCGTCCGTGTGGGCTCCACCGACACTCCGGTCGGGGCCAGCAGTTCCGGAGACATCTGGCCGGGGGATGCCTTCGAGTTCAAGGTCACCGCGAAGCCCGGTGAGCGGCTGACCATCGCCACCATGTTCGCACAGTCCAACGACCTGTTCTACGCTCCCAGGGAGGAAGGCATCGCCCTGTTCGATGCCAGCGGCAAGCCAGTCGCCGGCGACATCACCTCGCAAATTCTGCTCTGGGATGCGGGCACCGAGGTAAATGAGGAACCCGGCCTGGGCCCGAACCAGGCGCCGCTCCAGGCCGCCCCCAACACGGGCCCTGCCGAGCATGGCGTGGTCCGGCCCATCAGCGAAGTGAAGGATGGTTTTCACTATCCGACCGTTGCTCAGGTGCTCCGAGTCACCATCACGCCCGGCCCGAAGGATTGAACCGACCAACAAGACGTTCACGCCACATACCGTCGGCGGTTGTCATTCTAGGCTGCGGCGATAATCCGTCGGCGTCTGCCCCGTCAGCCGACGAAACGCGGCGCTGAATGCACTCGTTGCACTGTGCACCGTCTTCGCCAGCACGCCGCGCCACTGTGCGGTTCGGTGTCTGACGATTTCGGTCGGAAAAAAGTCGACCGTAGGCAACTCACGTTCGAGCTGCTCAGGCGAAGCGCCGAATGCGGAAACGCTTGGATATGAGCTGATTGAGCTGTCCATCACACGACCTGTTCGGGGCTCCGATCGTTGCTGTGGAACAGCCTTCCTGTCGTTTCTCCCCGGCCGCTGACGGCCCGCCGGCTAACTCTCTGTGTTTTTCATTTGGTCGTGACAAGCACCAGATAGAGGGTGCGATCCGGCGCCTCAATGCGTGCCAGGGCGCGATCACTGCGAGTTGATTGTGCGCGGTCACGGCTAATTGATCTGCATGCAGGCGAACCGCGGCGCAACCGTTTGTGAGAGGGTGGCTGTGCGAATAGATCGGCTTGCGGCCTGCAGAAACAGCAACGGCGCGACAAGAATCGCAAGTTTCGCGAGGCCGCTCGGCACACGAAAGGTTGCTCATTGCGCCGGGGGCTCCCGCAAGGGCGCCGTTCGTCGGCGCTGCATCAGTGCGCGGCACGCAGTCGGCAGGTTGATCCGTTTGTCACACACCCGCTAGGATTGGTGGTGCACGACTTCGCGCGTTCGCGGACGCACTTCAGGATTCGCAAACCAACGGTGGCCGCTGCTTCGTACGCGACGATCTGCTCGAACGCCTCGCGGAAATAGAGCTCCCTCTGGAGTGGACGGACTGACGTGGCCGACCTACGAAGCAGACCTTGACCGAAACCTCACTGATCTACATGAGCGAGTTCATCGGGGGGGCATATCGGGCACTGCCGTCACGGCGCGTATACATTCCCAAGCCGGATGGGCGACAGCGCCCGCTCGCGGTCGCAGCCCTCGAAGACAAGACCGTCCAGGGAGCGACCGCTGCGGTCCATGCTGAAGGTCAGCCTCGACCGCCAAAGCGCTCAGTCTCAACATACCGTCGATCCTGCTGGCCCGCGCCCAACCTTCATTTTGGAAGCTTGTCCGCGAGAATTCCGAGCTTGTGGATCTCCGGCGTTTTGGCAAACAGGTCGCCGGCCTCGGCTTTTTCCATCAGTGCCGCCGCCACCTTGCCGTTGAGATGCGCGTCGCGCCCGGCTTCGTCGTCGAACGTGTCGAAGATGGCGAACGATGACCGTCCCTCTTGAATGGCAAACCACGAGATCGTGCCCACCTCAGCGTTCACCGAGGGTACGGCGGAACGCAAAAAAATCCGCGACCTCCTTCTCCTTGCCCAGCTTCGCCTTCAGCGGAACATACAGTGCAAATTTTGTCATCACATTCTCCTAAGCTGACACCCGGCACACTCGTAATGCGGGCCGCGATACTGACGGATGTCAGTAGTAAGAAGGCGGATAAACGCAGCTGTAGGAACTGTAATAGGGGTAGCCGTAGCTGCAGCCGTAGTCGTAGTCATCAAAGCCGAAACCGCCGAAGCCGGGCACGAAACGCCGGCCGCGACGGAAATGCCTATCGTGGTCGAAGCGGCCGCGTGCCTGGGCAAAGTGCTGACCCGCAAAACCGCGACCGACGGCGGCCCCAGCACCGCCGAAATGGCCCCGGCCAAAGCCGCCGCCCACGCGAGCGCTGCCGCCAAAGCCGCCCACGCGAGCGCCGCCGCCAAAGCCACCCACGCGAGCGCCGCCGCCGAAGCCGCCCATGCGAGCGCCGCCGCCGAAGCCGCCCATGTGAGCGCCGCCGCCGAACCCGCCGCCCATATGAGCGCCACTGGCGAAACCGCCGCCGTGTCCACCGCCGAAGCCCCCGCCGTGTCCACCTCCGCCACCCCCGCCGTGTCCGCCTCCACCTCCTCCGCCGCGCGCAAACGCGTCAGCGGTCAGTCCTGCGGTGAGCGCGGCAGCCGTAGCCAAGACGATCATAGTCTTCCGTAGCATTGGATGTACTCCTTCGGACGCGACTGGCGTCCATGCGATGAAAAAACGTCACGACCATTGCGCTCGGATTGCGCCAATCGCTCCAAACGAAACCTAGGGCGATCGTTGCCAGTCGGTAGGCAACCAATTGCAAGCCAGGTAAACCCGATTTGCATCTCACGAACGTTTGTCCTCACGCGATATGACAGCGTCCTATGGGCTCTCAAAGATGTGAGCACATTTTCGTCGGCGTCTGGCGTCGCGCCGCCCACTTTTGACAAATGCGGCCATTTGTTATCTCTCGCGTCGGCTCGTCGCGTGGGTCAGGCTGCGGTCGTTATGCTGACCCAATGGCCAGTGTCATAGCGAGGGTGTTCTCTGCGGCGTCGCGGCTGCCTTCATGATGCTGCCGACCATGGTTCGGTTCGCGAGCACGACGAAATCGTCCTGAGCCCAATCGCCGGGTGGGCGAAATGCCGTCTCAGCGAACGGCGGGTGACGCTCCACCCCGTCCCAGGGCGAATCGGGGCGAGGTGGTACGGCTGCGCTCAGCGAGCGTGCCCGGATGCGTCTCAGCCGTGCCAGCGATGCTCCGCCATGTGTCGACGCGCGGCGAAGCGCAAAGCAATGCTGAACCGGCGCTTCTGCGCATCGTCGAGGCTTTGGTACAGCGGCTTCTCGGCGTCGGCCAAGCGCCGCAGCGCCGCCGCCCTGGCGGTCAACGCATCCGCGCGCTCGCGCAGGCGCTCGGTTGCATCGATAGGCTGCCCAGCGGCTCGCGCGGCGCGTCGCGCGAGCCGCTCCTTGCTGATGTCACGGAGTGCCTGCTCGACCGCAGGCCAATTCTTCTCCTGGGCGGGCGTCAGCTTCAGCGCGGTCTTGAGTGCCGCAATGCGCGCATCGGTAAACGCCGCGATGTCATCGGCCGTCAGCTGCGAATGGTGCGGCCGCTCGGCCGGAGCCGGTTGCTGGGCGGAGGCGAGTGTCGAGCCGGCGATCGTCAGCAGGGTCGTGCCGGCAATAAGTGCTTTCCACATGGGACTCTCCACGAATGTCATCGCCCCGTGCAATCAAAGGCGAGCGGGATCACCGCCACAAGTTAAGCTTTGGTCACCCAGTCTTTCAGGAGCAATCACGCGCAAGTCGGAGCAACCTTGAAGAAACACCGGCACACGCGCGCTGGTGGGCAATTCACTTTACCGCGATGACGCGCAGGGTTCCGTACTGCGATCGGTGTTGCTCGCGGCCGGCGGCTTCGCAGCGTGGCGCCCGGCGATATTTCCAAGCGTGCTCGGGCGGATGAAGCGGCTTACGCAATCTCGAAACCAACAGCGCAAGATTCAGCAAACGCCTAGCAGGGTGTTGCCCAAAATAGAGAACTCAACCTCGGACGCGCTCAGCGGCCTATCGAAGAAGCATCCGCGGCCGCCATCACGATTGTGGCACATTCGGGCTCGGTCAGCGTGGCAGGTTAGTAAATCACTACTAAGGAAACATGCCCCGAACGATGCGGGGCCTGTTCTCATCCGGCAGCTTCGAGCTACCGGTCCGAGTTTGCCCGTGTGGTATTCATGAGATTGATCTGTATCAACCAAGTCAACGGAATGCAACAGGTGTATCATCAACTTACTGTGTACGGATCTGGCGCTCGGTGCCCGTCAGAATAAATTGGGAGCGGCGCAACATATTGGGAGCGGCGCAGCACCCACCTCTTCCGATGGCGCAAACGGTTAACTGAGCACGGAGCAACTGATGCGAAAGCTCCTAGTCGTGATTGCAACCCTGCAATTCGCAATCTCAGCCGCTGCGGCTCAATCGCAGTCCGCTGCTTCAAAGCCAGAAATTCTTTCCTTGGATCAAGAGACAAGAATCTCGCAACTGATTGTGCAGGAGGCGGTGCCTCTTTCCAGCGGCAGTTTCTCGATCGCACTGGATGCCGTTGTGCCTGCGGAAATCCAGGTTCACTCCCTCCCACCGGCGGCGGAACAACTGGCGCCGCAACTTCGCGGCTTCGGTTACGTCGTTGTCGAAGAACTGATTGCGCTCGTTGATCAGCGGACCCGCAAGATCGAGATCGTATTTCCGAGATGGGGCAGCAGTAAGTGAAATCGTGCGAGCAACATTGACAATCGTCGCGAGGCGGCTCGCATGAACTTGGTGTCATTTGCATTGCGACGGCCAATCTCGCTTTTGACGATGGTCGTAGCGGCTGCATTGCTGGGTTTTCTGGCACTCGATCGCATGTCGCGGGACATCTTCCCAGATCTCGGGGTGCCCGTGCTGTACGTGGCCCAGCCGTACGGCGGCTTGGACCCGGCCCAGATGGAAGGGTTCATCGTCAATTATTACGAATATCACTTCCTCTACATCACCGGCATCGAGCATGTCGAAAGCAAATCGATCCAGGGCGTGGCGCTGATCAAGCTCCAATTCCATCCCGGCACCGACATGGCGCAGGCCACGGCGGAGACGGTCTCCTACGTCGACCGCGCCCGCGCCTTCATGCCCGCTGGAACCGTGCCGCCTTTCGTGCTGCGTTTCGACGCTGGCAGCGTGCCGGTCGGCGACCTCGTCTTCTCCAGCACGACGAAAACCGTGGCCGAGCTGCAGGACGCGGCGCTCTTCAAGGTGCGCCCATTGTTCGCGACCTTGCCCGGTGTATCGGCGCCGCCGCCCTTCGGCTCCAGCCAGCGCACCATCCTCGTTCGCTTGGATCCCAACAAGCTGCGTTCCTACAACATGTCGCCGGACGAGGTGGTGCGGGCGTTGGCTGCCGGCAATACGGTCACCCCATCGGGTAACGTCCGCATCGGCGACCTGTGGCCAATGGTGCCGGTCAACTCCACAGTCGGGGATTTCAAGGGCCTGAACAACATTCCCGTCCGCTCGCAGGGAACGCAGACGATCTTCATACGCGACGTCGGATCGGTCGAAGACGGCGCCGACATCCAGACCGGCTACGCGCTGGTGGATGGACGCCGCACCGTCTACATCCCCGTGACCAAACGAGCGGACGCCTCGACGCTCGCGGTCGTCCAGGCCGTCAAGGCCGACTTGCCGCGCTTCCAATCCGTCCTGCCTGACGACATCGAGGTCAGCTACCAATTCGATCAATCCCCCTACGTGACGCGCGCCATACGGGGCCTGTTCTTAGAAGGCGCTCTCGGTGCGGTGCTCACAGGCTTGATGGTGCTCCTGTTCCTGCGGGATTGGCGCAGTTCGCTCGTTGTGGTCTTGAACATTCCGCTCGCGATTCTCGCGTCGGTGACGGCGCTCTGGGTATCGGGTCAGACGATCAACATCATGACCTTGGGCGGCTTGGCGTTGGCCGTCGGCATCCTTGTCGACGAGGCGACGGTCACCATCGAGAACATTCACACCCATCTTGCTGATGGCCGCAGCCTTGCCCGCGCGGCGAGCGAGGCCACGGCCGAGACGACGCTGCCGCGGTTTGTGGCGATGCTGTGCATTCTCGCAGTCTTTATTCCCGCGTTCTTCATGACCGGCGCTGCGCACAATCTGTTCGTACCGCTGGCCTTGGCAGTCGGCTTCTCGATGGTGGGCTCATATCTGCTCTCCAGTACGTTTGCGCCGGTACTCTCGGTCTGGATGCTGCGCAAGCCGAGCACGCGCCACAAGCCCAAAGAGACGTTTTTCGATCGGCTGCGTGTAAGGTACGATCGGTTCGCGCGCGCCGTCATGAAACGACGCCGCATCGTCGTGCTTTCCTATCTGGTCATTAGTGGGGCAATCATTTTCCTGGTCGGCGGGGCGCTCGGCACTGAGATTTTCCCGGTAGTGGATACCGGGCAATTCCAATTGCACCTGCGGGCCCCGGCGGGAACGCGCATCGATCGCACCGAGCAGATCGCGCTGCAGACACTCGACGCGATCAAGCGCGAGGTCGGGCCAGATAACGTGGAAATCAGCCTCGGTTTTGTCGGCACGCAGCCGCCCAATTACCCCATCAATACCATTTATCTCTGGAGTTCAGGCTCTGAGGAAGCGGTCCTGCAAGTGCAGGTCAAGCGCAGCATCGGGATCGGCATCGAGGACTTGCAGGAGCGGCTGCGTCAGAAATTGCCCCAGGAACTGCCGGGTGTGCGTTTCTCATTCGAGCCCGGCGACATCGTCAGCCGGGTTATGAGCTTCGGCGCGCCGACACCGATCGAAGTGGCAGTGAGCGGGCCGAACCTTGCTGACAGCCGCCAATACGCCGACAAGCTGCGAGCGAAATTGGCACAGGTGCCGACGCTGCGAGACCTGGGTTTCGAGCAGGAACTCGATTACCCGACCGTGAAGGTCACGGTAGACCGCGAGCGAGCGGGCGTTCTTGGGGTGACGACGGATGACGTGGCGAAATCGGTCGTCGCGGGCACGTCATCGAGTCGCTACACCTCCGCGAATTATTGGCCCGATCCCAAGAGCGGCATTGGCTATCAAGTGCAGGTCGAGATCCCCGAGCAGCAGCTGAATTCCGTGGAGGACGTGAAGAATCTCCCCATCGCTCGCCGGTCGGGCGGCCAGATCGACCTGCGCAATGTGGCCAGCGTCACCGACGGCACGGCGCTCGGCGAATATGACCGCTACAACATGCAGCGCATGCTGACACTGAGCGCCAACATCTCCGGCGAGGATCTGGGACGCGTGGCAGCTCGCGTGCAGCAGGCTATCAGCGACACGGGAAAACCGCCCGATGGGGTAAACGTGACCGTGCGTGGGCAAGTGCAGCCGATGGCGGAAATGTTCGGAGGCTTGCGTCTGGGGCTGTTGATGGCGGTGGGTGTCATCCTTCTCCTGCTGGCCGCCAATTTCCAATCGTTTCGGCTTCCCCTGGCAGTAGGGTTGACGATTCCCGCCGTCATCACCGGGGTCGTACTCATGCTTTGGCTCACGCGGACCACGCTCAACATTCAATCCTTCATGGGCGTGATCATGGCGATCGGCGTGGCCGTGGCAAACGCCATCCTGCTCGTGACTTTCGCTGAGCGCAGCCGGGTCGAGGGCCGCGAGCCATGGGAGGCAGCGATAGAAGGCGCGCGGAGCCGTCTGCGTCCGATCCTGATGACCAGTTTCGCGATGCTGGCCGGGATGGTGCCGATGGCGCTGGGCCTCGGCGAAGGCGGCGAGCAAACCGCGCCGCTTGGGCGGGCGGTGATTGGCGGTCTGCTCGGCGCAACGTGCGCCACGCTCATCATCTTGCCGGCGATCTTGGCCACGCTCCAGTCGCGGCATGCTCGGATTTCCGCGTCGCTCGATCCTGACGACCCCCACAGCCTCTATTTCGAGTCGGAGCCGGGGCTCGCGACGGTGTCGGATCGTGGCGACGGACGCGCTGAACACGATGCTCAGGAGGCGGAATAAGGGAACAGTCAAAACGGATTTTAAAGGCGGAACACAATGAACTTCACGAGCCCAACGGGCATCAAGGTCTTGGTGGTGCTGGTAGTCGCGCTCGGCGCGGGGGGCATCGTTGCCGAGCGGCACCTGGCCGCATCGCCATCGCCAGTGAATTCAAGGAAGGCGGATAGCCCTCCGCGGGTCGAGGTTGTGCGTCCGCGCCGCGTCACGGCGGCACGACGTCTCCAAACCAACGCCAGCCTCGAAGCCTTCGAGGAAGCGGATCTCTTCGCCAAAGTCTCAGGATACCTGTTCGATGTTCGTGTCGATATCGGCGATCACGTGAAGGCGGGTCAAGTGCTGGCGGTGATCGACGTCCCCGAAATGGAGCAGGAGCTTGCCGAGGCCAAGGCCCAACTCGAATCCAAGCAAAGTTCGCTAGAGCTCGCGCGCCGCCAACTGGACCACTACGAGGCGAACATAACGCTTCAGAACGCTCTGTTGAGACGCCGGGAGGAGCTGGGTGCGGAGGGACATTTTATCAGCGACAGGACGCTCGACGAGGTGCGCGCCGGCGCGGAGATCGCCAAGGCGGATCTCTCCGTTGCGGAAGCGAACCGTGCCCTCGCGGCCAACCAAGTCGACGTCGCCGCCGCCACCGTGGAAAGGATCAAGACGCTGCTCGCCTATAAGCAGATCGTGGCGCCTTTCGACGGAGTGGTGGCGCGACGGCTGGTGAACCGCGGCGATTTGGTGCAGGTCGCCACCACGGCCACCCGGACGACGCCGTCCGCAGGATCCCTTTTCACCGTGCAACGGATCGACACGATCCGGGTGTTTTGCGACGTTCCGGAGAACGACGTACCTCACCTTCACGTCGGCGATCGGGCCATCGTCAAGCCGTCTGGCTTCGACGGTAAGCCGTTCGCGGGCACGGTAACCCGCTTCTCCCGACGTCTCGATCCCGAAACCCGCAACATGCGTACCGAAATCGACCTGTCCAACCCGGACGAGCGACTCTATCCAGGTATGTATGCGGAGGTTTCGCTAGAAATGGACCAGCGCCTGGATGCGCTTACCGTACCCGCCGCGGCTGTAGGTTCAGATGGCGACGGTAACTTCGTGTACACCATCACTGACAATCGCATCACACGCCTCGCCATCAAGATTGGTCTTACCGATAATGGTCGCATCGAGGTGACTGCGGGCCTATCGGAAGAGACGCCGGTGGTGGCGACCATTAAGGGCGTGCCGCCACCTCGAACGGCGGTTCAGCCGTCGATAGCCAGCGAGAACTTCTAGAACTAGAGTGGAAGAATATATGACGGGCGTTTACATCCAGTTCGTGGAATCAAGGGCGCGCGGCGCAGGACTCGGGCCAGCGCCTCAGTGGCCGCATATTTCGAATTCGTGTGATCATGGATCTGCTTGAAACTCCCGACAAGGATTTGCCGCTACGTGACGATATCCGTCTTCTCGGACGCATTCTTGGCGACACGGTCCGCAGCCAAGAAGGCGAGCCTGTCTTCGCGATCGTTGAGCACATTCGCCGGACCTCGATCCGCTTCCACCGCAACGAAGATGAAGCCGCGCGGCATGAGCTCGAGGCGATATTGAATAACCTCTCGCATGGTCAGAGCATCCAAATCATCCGCGCTTTCAGCTACTTTTCGCAACTCGCCAACATCGCCGAAGACCAACATCACATCCGCCGGACTAGAGCCCACGCACTGGCCGCTTCGGCACCCCGCCAAGGCACCATTGCCCACGCGCTTACTCGCGCTCGTGATGCGGCCATTTCCCGAATTAAGCTGCAGAACTTCTTCACGAGTGCCATCGTTTGCCCGGTACTCACCGCGCATCCGACGGAGGTGAGGCGGAAAAGCACGATCGATCGTGAGATGGAGGTGGCGGCTCTACTGGCGGAACGCGATCGCTTTCGGCTCACGCCAGAAGAGACGGCGGCAAATGAAGAGGCTTTGCGTTGCGCCGTGCTCACGCTGTGGCAGACCAGCATGCTGCGCGGGAGCAGACTTAAAGTCGTAGACGAGGTAGCTAACGGGCTTTCCTATTACGATTACACTTTTCTGCGCGAGCTCCCTCGCTTCTACGCGGCGCTGGAAGACCAACTCGCTTCGGCCGATCCCGCCTGGGACGGCTTCGAGCTACCTTCTTTCTTGCGCGTTGGAAGCTGGATCGGCGGCGACCGCGACGGCAATCCCTTCGTCACAGCCGAGGTGCTGCGACAAGCGTTGGGCATGCAAAGCGAGCGCGCACTCAAATTCTATCTAGCTGAGGTGCATCTTTTAGGCGGCGAACTATCGCTCGATGCGCGGCTGGTCCCTGTATCCAATCAGCTGAAGGACCTCGCCGAGCGTTCGCCTGATCGCTCGCCGCACCGCCGCAACGAACCTTATCGTCTAGCTGTCTCTGGTATCTATGCGCGCCTGGCCGCGACGGCGCGGGCGTTCGGGCAGGCAGAGGCGTCGCGCCACGCTGTAGGTGAGGCGCCGCCCTACGCCGACGCCGCCGAATTCGTTGCCGACCTCGGCATTCTTTATCGTTCACTCACGGCCAATGGCTCTACGACGCTGGCGCGCAGTCGCCTGCGCAGCCTGCGTCGCGCGGCCAACACTTTCGGCTTCTATCTCGCAGGCATCGATCTGCGCCAGAATTCCGAAGTGCATGAGCGCACGGTGGGCGAACTGTTCGAGATGACTTGCACTGCCTCGAACTATGCTGGCCTCCCCGAAGCCGCCCGCATCTCCCTCCTGTGCGAGGAGCTCAAGACCGCGCGACTGCTTTCTTCGCCTTTCCTACGCTATTCCGCGGAGACGGCCTCGGAGCTGACAATCCTGCGCGAAGCGGCCGACGCACACCAGCGTTATGGCAAGGCCGCGGTGCCCAACTACGTGATCTCCAAGACGAACGGGGTCTCGGATCTTCTCGAGGTAGCGCTGCTGCTCAAGGAGGCAGGACTGTTGCGGCCGCGTGAGCGCGAGCTCGACGTGAACATTGTCCCGCTGTTCGAGACGATCGCCGATCTACGCAACTGCGGCAGCATCATGGACGAACTCCTCACTGTGCCTGAGTACTTTTGCCTCCTGGAAAGTCGTGGCCGCTCACAGGAGGTGATGCTCGGTTACTCAGATAGCAATAAGGATGGTGGCTTCCTGACCTCAGGCTGGGAGCTCTACAGGGCAGAAATCGCGCTTATCGACACATTCCGCCGTCATGGGATCGCGCTACGTCTGTTCCACGGCCGTGGCGGATCCGTCGGTCGTGGCGGCGGGCCGAGTTATCAGGCCATCCTCGCGCAGCCCTCGGGGGCGGTGCAGGGGCAGATCCGCATCACCGAACAGGGCGAGGTGATCGCCGCGAAATATTCGCAAGCAGAGGTGGGCCGGCGGAACCTTGAGATTCTTGCTGCCGCCTGCCTCGAGGCGACGCTCCTGCAGCCAGACCAGGCGGCGCCGCGTCAGGAGTACTTCGCAGCCATGGAGGAACTCTCCAACCATGCCTATCGAGCATATCGGAGCCTCGTATACGAAACGGCTGGGTTCGAACGCTACTTCTGGGAATCGACTGTCATCGGGGAAATCGCCAATCTAAACATCGGCAGCCGTCCCGCCTCACGCAAAAACTCGACGCGCCTCGAGGACCTGCGCGCTATCCCTTGGGTCTTCGGCTGGTCGCAATGCCGGCTCATGCTGCCGGGCTGGTACGGGTTCGGAACGGCGATAAAGGCTTGGCTTGCCGCGCGGCCGCGGGACGGCATGAGAATATTACGGGAGATGTACCGCGAGTGGCCATTTTTTCAAACGCTGCTCTCGAACATGGATATGGTGCTGGCGAAGAGCAATATCGCAATCGCCTCACGCTACGCGGAGCTCGTCGAGGACACCGCGCTGCGCGAAGCTATCTTTCCGCGACTGCGTGCCGAATGGCAGTATACGATTGAAATGCTGCTCGCCATCACCGGCCAGCAAGCATTGCTCGATCAGAATCCCTTGCTCGCGCGCTCGATCAAGAACCGCTTTCCCTACCTCGATCCGCTGAACCATGTACAGATCGAACTGCTCAGGCGTCACCGGGCTGGCGATACCGACGAGCGCGTGGTGCAGGCAATCCATCTGACCATCAACGGGATAGCCGCAGGGCTGCGCAACAGTGGCTAGTGGATCGAATCTAACACTTGGTGCCCTCGTTTGACGGCGGCGATGATCTTGCCAGGGTCTTTTGTCCAGATAAATGGCTTTGGGTTGGCATTGGTATCGGCGATGAAGCTGTGGATTGCGTCCGTGAGTTCCT
>WNFZ01000438.1_pt1 | contig 40654 bp, 34 predicted proteins | sample 5400081 | NCBI WGS metagenome assembly WNFZ01 (sample SAMN13153365, study PRJNA577476) | soil metagenome | isolation source: 80 cm soil or saprolite under grassland replicate 1 | place: USA:California | collected 2016-06-15
GATGTTTCCTGCCGGTGGCCCTCAGGTAATAGGCATACAGCGGTTCATCGATGACAAAGGTGTCCCGCCGATTGCCCCACGCCCGCATCATAGCGGTCGAGATATTTCGCGGCCCAGACCACATCGCGATGCGGACGGGCGGATTCACCCGCAAAGATTCTCGCGCTGCTGGCGGGTTGGCCAGCGAAAAGCGATTTTCCGTTCCTGAGCTCGCCGCCAACAGCAGCGCCTTAGCTCTTCGCAAAAACGCCGAGCAAAGGTCGACGCGACGGGATCTTTGAGCGAAAGTCGCTGACGAATCCGTTCTCAGTGCGAATCTCAACGTGACCGGCGGCCCGCTTGGCGCCATACACTAAGACGGAGCCGACGGGTGCCTGATAGGGATCGGTGACCGGAAGCTTTTTGAACCCGTAATTGTTCATCAGCTCCTGGCCCGCTTGTTTCGCCAGAGTTGTCTGCGGCCGGGACTTCACCACACCCGCGGCAACGAGCGCTTCCTTCACAAAACGCCAGCACTTTGAAAGCGAGTGAGCGTGCGCGCGTTCTTCGGCGATAGTGGCCGCGCGACGCAATTTTGGATCGATATTTGCGTCTATCTTTGGAACGGGATTAACGATCTTCTTTGGATGATATTTGTCCACGACTTCGGCGGACTGCTTTTTCCCGGAAGCATCGGTATAAGTAAATTTCGGGTTCGGCGCGGAGAACACCAATGCCAGCGCCGGACGGGGACAAAACGCCGCGCAGCAGAGGCTCATGACGATAAAGGGGGAGAATTTTCGCATAAGGAGCGCGCTCCTATCCTGCATCTCAGCCAAGCTTGCAACTGGTTTTTCTAAGGAAAAATCACTTTTTTTATTTGACATCTACCGAATGCGCGAACAGCGCGCGACGCTACAGAGAGAAGACTAATTCTGCCATTCGCCGGCGCATGTTTGCGTCGGGTAACCGGCCGGTTCCAGCTTGCACGTTGTCCTGGAGGTGACTCGGCTTGTTCGTCGCCGGGATGGCGCAGGTCACCCCAGGGTGCGCGGCGATCCACTTGAGGAAAAACTGGGCCCATGACCGGCAATCAAACTCAGCAACCCAGCCGGGCAACGGTTTCAAGCGGACCTTGTCGAAAAGGTCGCCAGCTCCAAACGGCCGATTGACGATCACGGCCACGCCGCGCTCCTGTGCCAGCGGCAGAACCCGCTGCTCGGCTTCAGGTTCCATTAGCGAATAGTTGATCTGGAGAAAATCGAGCTTCTCCGTTCTCAAAATTCTCTCAATTTCGGGGAATGCACTTGAGTTGTAATGCGTTACGCCGATGTAGCGGATGCGGCCTTGTTCTTTCCATTGCCGCAAGGTCGCCAGGTGCGTGTGAACATCGAGCAGGTTGTGCACCTGCATTAGATCGATTCGGTTTGTCCGCAAGAGCGCCATCGAACGTTCGATTGATTTGATTCCGTTCTCCTTCCCGCGAGTCCAGACTTTGGTTGCAAGAAACAGTTTTTCCCGAATTCCGAGCGCCGCCGTCAGCTCGCCGATCACCACCTCCGCTCGGCCGTACATCGGTGACGAGTCGATGACTCGTCCACTAAGTTTCACAAACAGTGAGAGCACCTCTTCAAGGTGTCTGCGAATGTCTGATGTGAGATCGACGTCGAACGCGCGCCAGGTTCCCAAGCCGATCACCGGCAGCGTCTCGCCGGACGAAGGGATGGTGCGCGTCAGTATCGTTGATGATTCGGTCGCGGCCTGCGTGGTGATTGGCAAAACCACAGCGGCTGCTGTCCCGCCGATTAACTTAGCTGCCTCACGACGCGTCATCGTTGCATTGTAGGGCGTTTGATTCGCTCGTTCCAGCGAGCTTCACCCTTCGGGCTTCCCGTCTGTGTCGCTCGCGTCCCCGCGTCTCCGCTCTCTGAAACGCCAACGGCATCTGGCACAGATGCCCTACAACAGCTATATCGAGGGTATGGATCGCCGCCGTTTTCTTAAAATGTGCACGGCGAGCGCTGTTGCGTTACGCGCAACATCGACATCTTTGTTTGCGGAGAAAACAGCCAAACCAATGCGCATTCTGATTCTCGGCGGCACGGGATTCACCGGCCCATATCAGGTGCGGTATGCACTCAGTCGCGGACATAAGGTGACCACATTCAACCGCGGCAAGACCCACCCCGGCGAATTGCCGAATGACGTCGAGCAGCTCATTGGCGATCGCAATGGCAAACTTGACGCGCTGAAAGGTCGACAATGGGACGTGGTAATCGACAACCCGACCACACTGCCAGCATGGGTTCGTGATGCTGCGCAAATTCTAAAAGGAAATGTCGAACGCTATGTGTTTATTTCGACGATCTCCGTTTATGGCGAAGTAAAAACCGGCCCGGACGAGACCGCGCCGACCGAAAAATACGAAGGCGCTGATCCATACAAGGAGACGCTCGAAGCCATGAAGGCGAGCGGTTACAAGACGTACGGTCCGCTCAAAGCGCTCTCCGAGAAGGAAACCGAGAAATGGTTTCCCGGGAAAACATTGATCATTCGTCCGGGTCTGATCGTCGGACCGCGCGACGAAACAGATCGTTTCACGTATTGGCCGGTGCGGATCGATCGCGGCGGTGAAGTTCTCGCGCCGGGTACTTCGAGCGATCCGGTGCAGTTCATTGACGCCCGCGATCTGGCGGAATGGACGATCCGTATGGCCGAGAACCGAGAGACCGGAATTTACAATGCGACCGGCCCGTCGAAGCAGTTAGGCGTCGGCGGAATGCTTGTTCAAATCAAAGCCGCACTGAACTCAAACGCGGCGTTCACATGGGTAACGGAAGATTTTCTGACGCGACAAAAAGTTGAGCCGTGGTCCGACATGCCGGTCTGGACTGGAAAAGAGAGCGGACTCGCGCGTGCAAAAATCGACCGTGCACTGAGCAACGGCCTGATCTTCCGGCCACTCGCGGAAACTGCACACGACACTCTCGCCTGGTTCAAGTCGCTTCCGCAAGATCGGCAATCGAAAGTGCGCGCCGGGCTTACGCCCGAACGGGAGATGGAAGTGCTTGCGGCGTGGAAGAAGACAAAAGCATGACAGCCATGTCATCCCGAGCGAATGCGAGGGACCTCACAGATGCGGGAAACGTCATGCAAGTAGGCGAGATCCTTCGCTCGCGCTCAGGATGACCGCGCTTTTGATATGAAGCGCCTTTTCTCGAAAATCGTTGACGTAAAGCCGCATGAACTGCGGGCGCTTTGGCTGGCGTTTGTTTTCAACTTCGTCGTGCTGGGCGGTTATTACGTCATCCGGCCAATTCGCGATGAGATCGGCGCCGACCGGGGCGTTGAAAATCTGCCGTGGATGTACACCGGCACGCTGGTCGGCATGCTAATCGCAAACGCGCTTTATGCCGCCATCGTCGCGCGTATGTCGCGGCGGCAGTTTATTCCGATCGCGTATCGTTTCGCTATCGCGAACCTCTTCCTATTCTTCCTCCTCATGCGCTGGATGCCAGCCGCACAGGAACGCACGATCCTTGCGCCCATATTTTTCATCTGGGTCAGCGTCTTCAATCTTTTCGCCACAACGATGTTTTGGTCGTTCATGGCTGACGTTTTCACACCAGAGCAAGCCAAACGGCTTTTCGGATTTATTGCTGTCGGCGGATCAATTGGCGGAATTGTTGGTGGTTTGGTCACGAGTTCGCTCGCCGGAAAGCTGAGCACCGGACTCTTCCTTCTCATCACAGCGGTCATGTTGGAGATCGCTGCGCAATGTGTGCGCCTGTTTCCCGCCGAGTTTCGGACGCATGACGAGCGAAGTGAGCAACCAATCGGCGGCAAACTCTGGGAAGGCGCGACCCACATTGCTCGATCTCCCTACTTACTGGGTCTCGCCGTTTTTCTCATGATCTACACGCTCACCAACACCTGGGCGTATTTTCAGCAGGCCGACCTTACCCAACATCAACTGCAGGACCGCGCCGCGCGAACGTCCTTCCTGGCAAACATCGATATCGCGGTGAACACGATCACGGTGCTGATTCAAATTTTCCTGACCGGCCGTCTGATGAAATGGTTTGGGGTTGGAATCACGTTGGTGCTCATGCCCCTTCTGAGTGCGGTGGGATTTGCGGCGATTGGTTTCGCACCTGTTCTTACCGTCCTTGCAACGTTTCAGATTTTGAGACGCGCTGCGGGGTTCGCCCTACTTCGGCCAGCGCGCGAAGTCCTCTTCACCGTCTTGCGGCGCGAGGATAAATACAAAGCTAAGAGTCTGATCGACACATTCGGCTACCGCTTTGGCGATCAAATTGGTGCCTGGTCCTATCCGTTAATGCGCTGGTTTGGCCTCGGATTAGTCGGCATTTCATGGGTTGCGGTTCCGCTAGGAGCAATCTGGTGCGCACTTAGCATCTGGCTCGGGCGCAAACAACGCCAGCTCGCTGAAGCAAAGCGAGACCAGGCCGCGCCGTTACCCGGCGCTGCCGCGCCTGAAGCGGCGTGAATGCCTCTAATTGTCATTCTGAGCGAAGCGAAGAATCTCTGATCATCTCTGGGACAATCTAGGGCATCGCAACAGCCAGAGATGTTTCGCTCCGCTTAACATGACAGTTCTCATTGTACAATGGGTTACAGCGCGAAATCGATTGCGCGCGCCCATATCTGGCCCGAATCGTGATCCATCAACAATTAAAGGAGGAAGAATAATGGCAACAAGAACTGGATCGGCGGTTTGGGAAGGCACATTGAAGGAAGGCAAAGGAAACATGAAACTTGGCAGCGGCGCGTTTGAGGGACCTTATTCATTTTCGTCGCGCTTCGAGGAAGGGAAGGGGACCAATCCGGAGGAACTCATCGGCGCCGCCGAGGCGGGCTGCTTCTCAATGGCCCTGTCGGCGAATCTTGAAAGAGCGGGCAACCCGGCCAGACGGGTCAGCACGACGGCGACGGTGAAACTGGAAATGGTCGAAGGCGCGCCGAAGATCACAACCATCGATTTGAAAACCGATGCTGAGGTTCCTGGCATCGACAAAACGAAATTCGACGAGATCGCCGAGCAGACAAGGAAAGGCTGCCCGGTTTCAAAGGCGCTCGCCGGTACGCAGATCAATCTGGAAGCGAAGCTCCTGTAGCGGCAGGCGTGCCGCCTGCAAGGATTAAAAGCGGGCGCAGCCGACACGGCTGCCACTACAAAGCCAATGTTATTTCGCTAACCCGTAGAGGTATTCGACGAAGGACATCACCGCTCCGTCGAAACCCTGTATCTTCGGGTTCGTCGATTCGATGACGTAATACTCGTCCGGCGCGTGGGCACCGCTGCCGTGACCGAGACCGAAATGGCCGGCAGCAAGCTTGAGCGGTTCACCGGTAAATACATAACCGGGATACGAGCCAGCGTTGCGCGGCCACAAGAGCGCATCGATTCCGAATTTTTTGTAACTCGCGACCTGCGCTTTGATGAGGGCGGAATCAGCAGATGTGCTCGTGGGATCGTATCCGCCGGTCATGTTCACTTCGATGTCGCCGAAACCGCGCTTCGCCAGATGCGCTTTTAACGCGGCAAGAGCGTCAGCCGCTTTCATGTCTGGCACGAGACGCATGTCGATCTTCGCAACCGCTCGATGCGGTAGAATGGTTTTTCCACCAGGGCCGGTGTAACCGCCGACCAATCCTTCAATGTTGACCGTCGGCTGTGCTTCAAGCCTTTCGTTCGCTTGCTCCCACGGCAAATCGTTAATCCAATGTTGTACGCTGAATTGCTTCTTCGCCTGCGCTTCGCTACGGACCTTGGACACTGTTTCGATCATCGCTTTCTGCTCCGGGGTTAGTGGCAGCGGCTTCGGATAGTTGTCGATGATGATTTCGTTGCCGTCGTCGGACACAAGCGTGTTGAGCGCTTTGACCAGGTGCCACACCGGGCTGTCCACCATCGCTTTGAGCGAGGAGTGAATGTCTTTGGCCGGACCGCGTCCCCATTTCTCGCCGCTCGATACCAGCTCGAGTTCTATAACGCCTTTCGATCCGAGGTTTACCGTTACAATTCCATCCAAATCTTGTGTCGCCGAGGGCATGAACACTCCATCACATTTCTTCAGCGCGGCCAGCACCTCTGGTCGTCTGACAAGTTGCGGAATGTGCGGCGACCCGATCTCCTCTTCGCCTTCGGCAACCATCACCAGGTTGACCGGCATTTTCTTTCCCGCGCCGCGAATCGCATGCAGCGCCGCGAGAAATGCCGCTTCCGGTCCCTTCTGATTCACTGCACCACGGCCAATCATCACTTTTCCGAGCGGCGGCTTATCCACGATTCGCGCTTCCGTTGGCGGCGACGTCCACTCCGCCGGATCGAACTGTTTCACGTCGTACATGAAATAAAGTCCCACCGTTTTCGGCGCACCCGCATCGAGGGTGCCGAACACGCCCGGCTTGCCATCCGTGTTGATCACCGTCGCCTGCTGAAATCCCGCATCGCGCGCCAGCTTCGCCATGTACTCAGCGCCGTCGGGATATCCGCGATTCTCCGCGGCGATCGACACTTGCCCAATCCAATCCTGCAATCGCTTCACCGCCTCATCGTGCCGCTTCGTGATTACCGTTTTGATGTCGGCAAGATCGTCCGGCGCGGCGGCGCAATAGAGTGAAGCAAATGCAAGGACGGTTGATGCGATAACAAGTTTCTTTTTCATACGTTTTATAGTGAGAGAGTTTCTTGCTTGGGAGCTGAAGATGTCGCGGTGAGGTTACTGAATTTCTTCACCAAGTCATCGAGCTTGGCGATGTAGTAATCGACATTTTCGTCACGGTTTTGCGGGTCAAATTCGCTCGCCAGTTTGGCTGCTTCGTAAGCCGGAACCTTCTTTGGGGTGGCCTTGACGTAATAGCTGATTTGGTCTCCGGGCTTGTAATTGCGGCCGCTGGCCAGAGCGAGCTCATAAGCGGCAGCGCGATTGCGTGCGGAGCCGGCGATCTTGGCTCGATATTTGTCGAGCGAGTCCTGGAGCGTGTCAGTCTTCATCAGCATGTTGATCTTCCACTCGCGGTTACGAATTTTTCGTTCGAATTGGTCCCGAAGATCACCCACTGCCTCTGGTTTTCCTTGCATGATGAGCCTGATCATTTCCTCCAGAAAAACGCGCTGAAATTTTTCGAGGCCACGCGATTTCAGCGCGCCACCTTTGATGATGACGTCGCCGTCATTTGTCAGCAGCGCGTAGTTCTTCGCTTTGTAGCTGAACATTGCATCAAATTGCTCGTCGATCTCGACGTCGATTCCAGGCGGTAATTCCTTGGCCAGATCTTTCTGCACATTGTCGACATCGATGTTCTCAGGTGGCACGAAATAAATTCCGTCGGTATCGACCTCAATGACCTGCGCGCCGTGGGCGTTGAGCCACTCAATCATCTTCTTAAGCAGATCGCGCCCGATCTGCGTCACGCGCGCGGCAGCATCGAAGTCCGCGAAATGTCCCTGCGCAAATCCGAGATAGCCGTAAAAGCTGTTCAGCAGAATTTTAAACGTGTTTTGCAGCGCCTGAAGGTGATGCTGCTTTGCGGGATCCTTTTCCGCCCGCATTTTCGCTTTTGCTTCCAAGCGGAATGTCCGGAGATCAGTGAGCAAATGGCGAAATATTTGCAATTGATCGGTTGCGGGGAAGCAATCGAACTGCAACATCACTGACGGATAAAGCGAGGCGATATCGCAGTGCCAGACTTCGCGCGCCACGCCGGTGAAGAAAATGTCGGTGTAACCGCCTTCGAACGCGCGCACCATCGGCAGTTCGGGAATGGAATGCCGCTGCCGGAAATATTCGCGTAGGAACAGCGCATTGATCCGCGTGGCGTTGCCACGGACGATCACATCCTGGTAGTTGTAAGGAAAAATCTGTGCCTGGATGAAATAGCTTGGGCTCAGCAGGTCAGATAGTGTTCGCGTCTCCCGAACGCCGCACAAAGCACGTCGCCGGAACGATTCCGAATCGTCGAGATACGCGCGCTGCAATTCTTTGCCTGTAAGCGTTGAAATGTCTTCGCTGTCGCAGAGATCGAAGTGCCGCGCGACGTCCGCGCGTTCGAAACCTGCCAGGGAACGCATCCCGACGTCATAGAATTGCGCGAGCAAAAACGTATCGACAAAGTGGCGGCCACCGATTGTGAACTTCGGGTAATCAATCGTCTTTTCTGCGATTTGGAGTCGTGACGGACGCGAACGCAGAAAACCGTCGCTGCGTCCCCAGTCGAGTTTAGTTTTCAGCTTCTTTGCGCGATCGACGAGATAGGGCAGATCGAACCGAAACAAGTTGTGACCTTCGATCACGTCCGGATTGCGCTCTTTGATCAGCGCGGTTAGCCGCTTCAGCGCGTTCCTCTCGGATTCGTCGATATTGTTTGGATCGACAATGTTCAATTCTTCCCAGCCGGTATTATCTGAAAGCGCGATGCTCATGATGTGATCGTTGTCGCCGGGGTCAGCGGACCCGGCCGCAGATAAGACTTCCAACTGCATACGCTTCAGTTGTTCGAAGGGCAGTTCCTTGAACAGGGTGCGACCCGTGGCGGTGAGGTAGTGCTGCACCGGGTCGGTGAAGACGAAGAAGTCGCGCCCGGCACTCTTCAGCCCATTGCGCAATGCGATTAGCTCCTTCCAGCTATCAACGGTGATTAGCCAGCCGTATTTTAGATCGCTTTGGAGCTTTTCCGTTTCGATGCCGAGATCCACCACATCGGAGTCTGCCCAGACAAATGGATGAAACGGCTCGACGTCCGTAGCAGTCGAACCGTCCGGTTCCCGGCGATAAACGTTCACTGTTCCGGTTTCGCCAAGTTCAATCGCGACGATGCGCGGCGTTGAATCAGCGCCAAAAAGCAGCGTGTTTTTCTCGAATTCCATTAATCAGAGATTCCTCGACTTCGCTCGGAATGACAAATTGTAGGCAGGCGCGTCGCCTGCCTTTTCCCGGCAACCGGAGCGGTTGCCCTACAGCTGCATCGCGTTCATCATCCGACATGAAAATTGTTTTGCTGTCCGCGGTATGCTTGTGCTTGCTGTTCGCGGTTTCAGGGTCCGCGCAGCCGACGCCCCAATCGATTGCGGACGCTGAACTGCCGTCGTTACTCGCGATTTACAAAGACATCCACGCGCATCCGGAATTGTCGGGCCATGAGGAGCGCACGGCTGCGCTCGTTGCCAAGGAATTGCGCGCCGCAGGATGCCAGGCCACGGAGCATCTCGGCACCTATGACAATCCAAAGTTGAAGGGCTACGGCGTGGTTGGTGTCATGAAGAACGGTGACGGGCCGACTGTGCTTGTGCGCACCGATCTCGATGCATTGCCAGTACACGAAGAGACTGATTTGCCGTATGCCAGCACTGTCACGACTAAAAACGACGAGGGCAAAGAAGTTCCGGTGATGCACGCGTGCGGACACGACACGCACATCGCCGCCTTCATTGGTACGGCGCGTGCGCTCGCAAAGCTAAAAGATCAATGGCACGGCACGATTGTTTTCGTTGCGCAACCGGCTGAGGAAACCGGAAACGGCGCGCGCGCATTGCTCAAGGGCGGACTTTACGATCGATTCGGCAAACCGGATTTCGCGCTCGGATTCCACGACAAAGCCGACCTGCAAACTGGCCACATTGGTGTCACCGAAGGTTACACGTCTGCAAATGTCGATTCAGTCGATGTGACCGTGCGTGGTGTGGGCGGCCACGGAGGCTATCCGCACAAAACGAAGGACCCGATCGTCCTTGCGGCAGAAATGATTAACGCGTGGCAAACGATCGCGAGCCGAGAAAACAATCCGCTCGATCCGATCGTTGTCACCGTCGGCTCCATCCACGGCGGGACCAAGCGCAACATCATTCCCGACGAAGTGACAATGCAGCTGACGGTGCGCACGTACAAAAAGCAAGTGCGCGAAAAGGTTCTGGCGGCAATTGAGCGGATTGCCAAAGACATCGCCGCCGCCGGCGGAGTTCTACCGGAGCGGGCACCGATTGTGACGGTGCGTAAAGATGAATTCTGCTCTGCAACTTACAATAACCCCGAACTGACGAAGCGGCTGGTCGCGGTCTGGCGGAAGTCGTTAGGCTACGAAAACGTGGAGATTGTCGATCCAACGATGGGCGGCGAAGATTTTTCCGAATACAGCCTGCCGGATCATTCCATTCCTGCGGTTGATTTTCACTTCGGCGCAGTCGATCCGGCGAAGTTCACGGATTACAAGCAGACAGGAAAAGAGTTACCGAGCCTGCATTCGAGCAAATTCGCACCTCTCCCCGAGCCCACAATTCGTACAGGCATTGTTGCGATGACGACCGCAGTGCTCGAGTTGATGAAGAAATAATAATCCGTAATTCCGAGCGAAGTTGAGGAATCCCGTGGCAATAGCCGGGTAGTTCAGCGGGATCCTTCGACTGCGCTTCGCTCCGCTCAGGATGACCTGAAGCTCACTTTACCTTGATGTTCTTCCGCAGATAGGTGGGCACGTCGAGATCTTCGCCTTCGACGATCGTTGGCTCGCTTTTTTCAAATCGTCCTCGGGTGACGGGCTCGAATTGCAAAGTTTCCTGTTTCGCCTGCAGAGATTTTTCGGCTGGCACTTTTTCTTCCTTCTGCGGGACCGCTTTCTTCTGTGGCGCAACTGTGAACGGCTGGTGTTTGCTTGGAATGGGTGGGGAGGGCGATGTCGCTTCAGCCGCCACCGGCTCTTCAAACGAAATACTTTCCTCAAGAGGCGCGGATTCCATCGCCGCTGGCTCAGGTTCGATATAAATCTGTGGCTCAGGGTGCTGGTCCTGCTCCCGGAGTGGCGGCTGCGCGGACGCACTGCTCAAAGCAGAAGGAGTCTGTGCTGAACTCAAATCCTCTTCTGGAGCGAGCGAGGTAAGAATGGTCACGGTCAAACGATCTCCCAATCGTCCATCAACGACTGCACCGAAGAGAATTTGTGTTTGCTCGTGAACGTGCCGGCCAAGCTCTTGCATGAGGACTTCGACCTCAGAGAGGGTCATTCCGGGTCCACCGGCTACCTGCACGAGCACATGTGTGGCGTCTGCCAGCATTCGGCCGCGATCCATCAACGGATTTTTAAGCGCCTGCGTGAGAGCGTCGTGGGCACGATTGTCCGAATCGGATTCACCGAAGCCAAATAAGCAACGACCGTTGCGCGGGCGCAATGCTGCCAGCAAATCATCGAAGCCGACGCGAATGAGTCCCGGCCGTTGGATCAGCTGCACAATCGATCGAACACTCTGGCTGATTGTGGTGTCGGCCATGGCGAAGGCCTGATGAATTCCTGCATGCGGCGCGACGATGTCGCCCATTCGGTCGTTCTCGAAGCAAATCACCGAGTGGGCAACCTCGGTAAGCCTGGCAAGCGCCTCTCGCGCCTGGGCGTTACGCCGTTTGCCCTCAAACGTGAATGGAAGAGTAACAAAGGCGATCACAAGCGCGCCAGCTTCGCGGGCCAGTTGCGCGACGTATGGCGCGGCACCCGACCCGGTGCCGCCGCCGAGCCCCGCACAAACAAAAATCATACGCGCATCGGCCAGCGCCTCACGAATTTCATCAACCGATTCCACGGCTGCGTCATAGCCGAGTTCGGGGTCGCCGCCCGTGCCTAAACCACGCGTCATGGTACGGCCGAGCTGCACCTTATGCGCCGCTACTGAACTGGTGAGTGACTGCACATCGGTATTAATTGCAACGACGCTGGCCTTCTCCAAGCCGTCGAGCACAATTCGGTCGAGCGCGTTTAAACCGGCGCCGCCAACGCTCACAACTTTTACCGGAATAGATTCTGCCAGACCTTCGGGGAGACTGTAGTTTTTATTGAGTTGAATCATAATTTTCGATCCGCGTTCATCGCATTCCGCTGAAAAGCCTCCCAAGGATTCGGCCAAACCCTCGCAGCGGCCGATCCGTATGCATCACTTGTGCGAACTTGACCAATCCAATCGCCGTCGAGAACTGGGGATCCTCCACTGCGGATGTTACCCCCCAGGTGGTCTGGGCGTGCGCCAGGTGCGCAGGTATCTCGAAAATTTCCTCTGCCAGGTGATCGATACCGCCAAGAAGGCTACAACCCCCGGTAATGAAAATGCCGGCGCCGAGATAACTGAGATACGGCCCCTCATCGAGCCGGCGTTTGAGTAGTTCAAATCCTTCGCGCACGCGCAGGTGAATGATAGTGTTCAGCGTTTCCCGCTCGATCTCTTTCCCCGCGAACCCTGAGTCGTCCTTTAACAAAATCATTTCGCCCGGCAAACAATTGCCGAGGATACAACTGCCCTCTTCAATCTTTAATTTCTCGGCGCGCGCCATGGGGATACGCAGCCCCATGGAGATATCGTTGGTGATGTGATCACCGCCCAGAGCCAGGCAACCGCTTTGTTTTACCGCGCCGTCCGCGTACAACACGTAATCAGTCGTCCCGCCGCCCATATCGATCACGAGCGCGCCAAGATCTTTCTGATGTTGCGTGAGCACAACTTGCGCAGAAGCAAGCCCGCCAAAAACAACATCCTCCACGTCCAGCGGCAGTTCTTTGACACAACGGATGGTATTTTGAATCCGGGTACGCACGCCATGGATAATGTGAAAATCGGCTTCCAATTTTTGCCCGAGCATTCCGATCGGATTTAGCACGCCGTCTTGTCCGTCGACATGGTAATGCTGAATCAGCGAATGGAGGAACGCGTTTTGCGCGGGGATGCTTACCTCGCGCGCACTAATTTTTACATCCTCAACATCTTGCTCATCAATTTCGTCGCGATCCTCGGGCAGCATGACGCATCCGCGATTATTGAAACTTTGCAGATGCGAGCCGGCGACAGCGACATAAACGCTTCGGATCATCACGTCGCTTTTCTGTTCGGCATCCACGACTGCTTCGTGAACGCATTTCATCGCCGTCTCAAAATCAACGATTTCCCCCTTGCGCACGCCGCGTGACGGTGCCTGGCCAACTCCCAGGATTTTGATAGTGCCATCGGGTCGGCTTTCGCCAACAACGACGCAGATTTTGGATGTGCCAATCTCAAGACCGATCATCAAATTATTGCTAGCCATGGTTTCTTTAATCCGTTTTGTGTCGTTGGCTGGAAGTTGCCTTGGTAACGGGCGTCGAACCGGCGCGCGACTTGGGCGCGGGCGGCGCAGGTTTTTCGGGCGCACGCACCGGGATTGCCTTCATGATCCGCGGTTCTACTGCGGGCTCAATCGTGTCGTTAATGACGGTTGCCGGAGGCTCGGCAAATGTCACGGGAATGTTTCGCTGGACAAGCAGGTTTACAGTCCCGAGTTCCTGTTTTGAGTCGTCGCAATAAACAAGAAATTGTTCCAGTCTCCGCAATTGCGTTTGCAGATCATTAAACCCGAGCGTCACGCGCGCGCGATTTTTGTCCGTCACGAGCAGGCAATAGCCCTTGGAAACATCGATCTCGCGAATCTGGAAACGCATTTGCAAAAAACTGCGCGCACTTAGGCGCAGCAGCTCCAGTGCTGTTTTCGCTTCGGGTGATTCGACGACCTTTCCGGCCTCGAGCGATTCGCTCGAGCATCCGACAATGAGCGGCAGTCCGAGATATTCGGGCAACAACTTCTTTTGTTTCATCAAAACACCTCGCGCGTCCACCAAAAAAGCGCCGTCTGACGCAAATGGATCAGAAATTTCCTTGTCACTTGTGATCCAGGCGACCGGCTTTCGTTCCACCACACGAATATCGATTTGGCCCGGCAATTTTCGCACCACCTGAACTTCGTCAGTCTGAGGAAGCTGCTGTATGCGATCGTGTACCCGCGCGAGGTTCACGTTAAAAATGTTTTCGCCTTCATGCAGATCGGCTGCTTTCAAAACTTGCTCACGCTGCAGGCTGCCGTCAGTCTGTAATTCAATTGTCTTGAGCTGAAAATCTGCATTCTCAAAGAAGAGGCGTTTTACAGCTGCGCGCGCTCCGGCATATCCGGCGCCGAGCAACGCCGCGACCAAAATTACTCTGGAGAGTACGCCCATCGCTCTACGAACGCGATGCTGCGTCGCTGTGCGGGAACGGATCTTCACATCGAGCAAATGCTGCTGACGCCGCTGGCGGATATTGGACACTCGTCGATTGCGCGATCGGGAGTTTTTTTGGCCAAAACTCATCTCTGGCTCCCTTCTGTTCTGGCGCGAGAGAGCGCAATAATGCGGGCGCAAAGATCGACGTAGCCGATACCGGCAACCGCAGCAGCCTCGGGCAGCAGACTAGCTTCTGTCATTCCAGGGATGGTGTTGACCTCCAGCACAAACGGTTCGCCGCTGTCGGACAAAATAACATCGACACGCCCGTAAACTCGCAAACCGAGCGCGCGAAACGCTCGCAACGCTAGTTCCTGAATTTCGGCTGTTTTCTTTTCATCGATCCGGGCCGGACAAACATGCTCCGCGCCGCCACCTGCCTGCGGATTTAGAAAAGGATACTTGTTGGTGAAATCGTAAAAGCCGCCTTTGGGAATTATCTCGAGAATAGGCAAGGCTTGGTCACCGAGAATACCTATCGTTAATTCGCGGCCAGATAGAAATTTTTCCACCAACAATTTGCGATCGTACTTTCCGGCCTCTTTTATCGCCGAATCGAGCTCGCTTTCATTTTTTACAATCACGACGCCAACCGTTGATCCCTGGCAAGGCGGTTTCACAACCAGCGGCACGGGAATTTTTGGACGCTGGCCAACTTCGATCACTTCCCATTCCGCCGTAACGACATTGTGGGCGCGAAACTTTTCTTTGGTTAAAAATTTATCGAACGCGCTCCGGCTTCCTTCGACGCCCTCGCCAGTGTAGGAAATGCCGCGGTCCTCCAGAATTTTTTGCAGCGTCCCATCCTCACCGAAAGTTCCATGAATGGTGAGGAAAGCCAGATCGACATCTTTCGGTAGTTGGAAATCTTCGTCGCGAACATCGACATCAACGACGTCGGGGCCTAACGAGCGCAACGCTTTTGAAACTCCGCGACCGGTCGCGAGCGAAACGTCGCGCTCGGAGCCAGGTCCTCCCATAAGAACTGCAATTTTCCTTGGTAGATCCTCGCGTCTTATCATTCCGTTTCTCCCACAATTTCCACTTCAGTCTCCAGTTCGATCCCGCGTTTTGCGCGCGCCACGCTCTTGATATTTTCAATCAGCTGAAGCACGTCCGTCGCAGTCGCGCCGCCATCGTTCACAATGAAATTGCCGTGCACTTGCGACACGCGCGCGTTTCCGACGCGCAAATTCTTCAGACCCAATTCAGCCACCAGTTTTCCCGCTGGAATGCTGTCGGGGTTCTTGAAGATGCAGCCTGCGCTCTTGGCGATTGGTTGTGTCGTACGCCGTTTCTCCTGCGATTCGCGCAAGCGACTATCGATCTTTGCGCGCTCGGACGGCTGCGCCCGAAATGTCGCAGAAATTGCAAAATTCTTTTCCAGCAACGGGAATCGCCGGTAAAAAACCTCCAGCTCATCTCGATTTTTCACGTGCGGATTGCCTTCGGAGTCGAGGTAACGAATGCGCGCCACGTTTTCGAAAGTTTGGGCGCCCATTGCTCCCGCGTTCATGCGTAGGCCGCCGCCGACTGCGCCTGGAATTCCTTCCATCCATTCGAGTCCGCCAAGGTTTGCCGCCCGCGCCGCATAAGCAACTTCCCTCAACTTGGCGCCGACGCCTGCAGTGATTTCGGAGCCGTTAACTTCGATTTTGTCGAACTCGCCGCCGAACGGGTGAACCACTACACCACGGATTCCACCGTCACGGACAAGAAGATTCGACCCGCGACCCATCACGAAAAGCGGAAGATGTTCATCGCGGCAGAACCGAATCAGTCCTGCAAATGCTTTCTCGGTCTGCGGTTCGACCCAAAACTGTGCGGGGCCACCTACACGCAGCGTAGTATGTTTCGAAAGCGGCTCGTAAAGACGGACTTCGCCAGTTTCGCCCACGATTGCTATCAACTGCTCGGCGATCACCAGATCCGCCGCTAGGATTGATAATTCCTCGTGGATGTTGCCGGCACCGAGACTCAGCACGAGATCACCCACATCGAGAGCGTTGCCGATATCGCAATGCACGCGCTCGAACCGCGGCTGGTAGCTAGCAGCACGATGACCATGTTTCGCGATCTCATCGACAATTGTCTGGCCGCTGACGCCTGGTATCGGCGGTTCGTTCGCAGGATAAACATCCGTGACTACAACCCGGTCAGCGTCGTCAAATGCGCTGCCGAATTCGTTATGCAACGCTTTGGTTCGTGAATAGCGATGCGGCTGAAACATCGTCAGCACGCGCTTGCGTCCCACCGCGCGCGCCGTGTTCAGCGTTGCACGAATTTCCGTAGGATGATGTGCGTAATCATCGACTAACAAAAACCGCTGGCTGGCATACTTAATTTCGAATCGCCGCCGCGCGTGTTCGAACCTGCGCAGCGATTTTTCGATCTTGTCGAATGCAATTCCGAGCTCAGTTGCCAACGCAACAACGCCGATTGCGTTATGCACGTTGTGCCGGCCAGGAACGTTTAGGACGACTTCACCCAGTTTTTTGCCGCGCGAATAAACACAAAAGTTTGAGCTGAAGGCCTGCAAGTCGACTTCCGTTCCTCGATAATCGGCCGTGTCCGCAAAGCCGAAGGAGATCGTGTTTTTCCGGGTTGCGCATAGTCGAACCGTGCTCGCGTCATCGATATTATAAAAAACTGTTCCGGCGGTTTGCTCGATCAGCCGGGCAAAGATTTTTTCGATTGCGGCAAGATCGGCATAAAAATCGAGATGCTCCTCCTCGATATTGAGAATGAGCGCGTGCTCAGGATGAAAGAGCTCCAAAGTGCCGTCGCTCTCGTCGCCTTCTGCGACGAACCATTCGCCGCGTGCATCCCAATGGGCGTTTGTACTTAAGATTGGAATTTCTGCGCCGACATAATGGGACGGATGCAGTCCGCCTTCCCGCAAAACGTGTGCTGTCATTGCAGAGGTCGTTGTTTTCCCGTGCATTCCGGCGACAACAACGCCGCGCTTCGCGCGCATAACCGCAGCGAGTGCTTCTGCTCTCCGCACGGCGGGTTTTCCTAAATCACGTGCTTCTAGCAGAATTGGATTGTCAGTTTTAATTGCGGAAGAAAAAACAACGAGTTCGGCGGCGGCGGCATGCTCCGGGCGATGCTGTTCATCAAACCGCAGACCGAGCCGCTGCAATCGATCCGTTTCCATTGTGCTCACCTTGTCTGAGCCGCTCACAACGTGCCCAAGCTCAATCAAAAGCGCAGCGAGACCGCTCATACCGCTTCCGGCGACTCCAACAAGATGAATCCGGTGATGCTCACGGGTGAGGAACCGTGGCAAATCAAGTACTGGCGCGCGGTCGGACAGCGCGGCACTTTTTTCAGATGCGAGCTTCATGAGTCGTGTATTTCTCCATGGTCGTAGCCACGCGGCCAGCCGCGTCTTTCGGCGCCAGCCGGGAGCAATTCGCAGCCATCTGCTCAATTCTCTGGCGGTCTTGCATCAACTCGCGAATCTTGCGCGCGAGAAGTTCGCCCGAGAGCTGTGATTCCTTGAGAAGAATCGCTGCATCGACGCCAGCATGAATTTCTGCGTTGCGGGTCTGATGATCGTCAGTGGCATAGGGAAACGGGATCAAAATGCCCGGTAGCGAAAAAGCAGCGAACTCAGCGAGACTGGCTGCTCCAGCTCGCGCGACAACAAGATCAGCAGCGCTATAAACTTCTTCCATTCGATGATGGAATGCTGCGATGTACGCAGGGACATTTTCGCGGCGATAATTGTCTGCAACGAGGCGTTCATCGCGCGCACCTGAAAGATGGATCACCTGCAGCTGCACACCTTCCAGGAATGGCAGCGATTTGATCAACGCCTGATTGATTCCACTCGCTCCCTGGCTGCCTCCCATCACAAGTAATGTGGGCAGCTCCTCGTCCAGGCCGAGTTTTCGCCGTGCGACCCGCCGATCCAAACGGACCAGTTCTGTCCGGACCGGCGTGCCGGTCACTTCGGTGTGTGTTTTTGGAAAGAAAGGCGCGCATTCCTTGAAGCCCAGCATCACCGCTTGTACCATCCGCGCCGTTAATCGGTTCGCCTTTCCTGGGATGGCGTTTGATTCGTGAATAAAGGTGGCAATGCCTCGCATTCGTCCGGCCAAGACCGGCGCAGTAGAAGTGAATCCACCCATGCCGAGGACCACCTGCGGCTTGAATTTGCGGTAAATAGAACGACAAAGGGACAAACTTTCGTAAAAGCGGCGAACGAAACCAAAGAACGCCGGAGAGAATGGCGAAGGCAGCCCAACGGTAGGTAATTTTTCGACTTGGAAATTGCTGCGCCCAGAAAGCGCCAGAGCGTCAATATCCTTCTCGGAAATCAATAACATCACTTCGTGGCCACGATCGCGCAGCACTTCTGCTACAGCGATGCCGGGGAAAAGATGTCCGCCAGTGCCTCCGCACGCGATCACTGCATTCATGAAATTCGATCTCCAGTCTCCGGTTGCCGCAAAAGATTCATAGATTCATTGCTTGTTCCTAAATCCGCGGTGTTATTCGCGCACGCATGGTAGCTTTTTTCTGATGGGGCGGTTCAAGAATGCCCTGCCGATAAATGTTCAGCAACAAACCGACGCCGAACATGCACGCGACAAGGTTAGAACCTCCATAGCTAATAAAAGGCAGTGGCAACCCCTTATTCGGCAGGAGCGAAGTGGTCACTCCGATGTTGACTGCGGCCTGCAGAGCCAGGAGTGAAACCACGCCGCAACCCAGGAGCAGACCGAAACGATCCTTGGCGTGTAGCGCGATCATAGTGCCGCAGACAATTATCACCACGAACAAAAAAACCACGAGGAGACTAAAGCGCAGACCGAGCTCTTCACCCACAATTGGAAAAATGAAGTCGGTGTGCGCGTAAGGCAGATAAAGCATCTTCTGGCGCCCATTGCCCAAGCCAAGCCCTTCCATTCCGCCGCTGCCCCAGGCGATCAACGCCTGCATCTGCTGTAAACCAGCATCTTCCTTGAAATCCTGCGGATGAAGAAAAGCCGAGAGCCGTCCCATCCGCTCTGAGATCCGCGTTGCAACGATTAAAAGAGCGCCCAAGCCAGTGAGCGATACAATGCCAAGCCATAAAGGATTGGCTCCGGCAACGAACATTACGACAAACGCCGTGGTTTCAATTAGAGCCGTTGTTCCCAAATCGACTTCGCCCAGCACAAGCGCAGCCGGCAGGCTGATGATGGCAAGGGGAAGAATAAATCCCAGGAGTACTTTGCGGTCAGGTTTTTCATATCGCGCAAACCAGGCAGCGAGAAAAAAGATTATGGCCAGCTTTGCCACTTCCGATGGCTGAACGGTAATTGGGCCCCATCCAATCCAACGGCGCGACCCATTCAGGCGCATACCAATGTGTGGGACATAGCAAAGCGCCAAAACCCCGAGTGCGAGCCCGAACCAAAGCCACCACGTCCGCTGCCACCAGTGATAATCGATCAACGCGGCGAAGATGCAGACCACTAGCCCAACGCCAAACCACATCGCCTGGCGCTTGATGAAGAAATAAACGTCTCCATGACTGTCGCGTGCAAACGCGCTCGTGCTGAAAAGCATGACAATCCCGATGACGAGCAACCCCAGGACCGCGAGAAAAAGAATATAAGCGCTCTTACGATGCATAACTATGCTGTGAGTGTCTGCGTTACATGAAAAATGCTATTGCCTCGCAGGTTCATTGATTGTCCTTGCTCGTTTTTGTTTTGCTCGCCTTAACTGGAATCAGCAGCTTTTGGCCGATCTGCAATTTGTGCGGGTCTTCGATGTGGTTCAGGGCGAGCAGATCGTCGTAAGAGATCTTAAGTCTCTTTGCGATTGTAACGGGGTTATCGCCTTTCTTGACGATGTAAGTCTTTCCAGACGGCGGCGGAGGCGTCTTCGCGTATTCGTCTTTCGAAGCTGAACGCAGAGGCTTCGGATCGTTACGCGGCGCAATTTCCTTTTGTGAGAGCGCGGCCCGTGGCTTGGCAACGTCCGGGCGATCTGGCGATGCCGCCGCCTTGGCGAAGTTGTTTACCGGATTCGTTGGCGCTGCCGGTGCAAATGAGCTTTCCCGCGTCTTGATTGCGTTGAACGCGATGATTCCCGACACGGCAACCACGTGCAAGAGCAGAACTATGAGCAACGCCCGCGACAACTTCATGTTTGGTTCGGGGATGTCCCCAAAGTCCATTCCAGCAGAGGGGGCAGAGGCGCGGCGCGCGGTTGCCGCCCGAAGTTTTTTGTGTCTGAAGAACTGCGGGATTTTCATCGGTCTGTTTTGGGCAGGGCCCGCACTAGCGCGCGAAATTGATCACCTCGATCACCATAGCTTTTGAACATGTCGAAGGAGGATGTGCCTGGGGAAAAGAGGACCACTTCACCCGGTCCCGCCCTAGCGTGTGCGCGCTCAACTGCGTCCGCGAGTGAGTTTGCGATTTCGCACTCGACGGCGCCATTCCAAGAACGCCTGATGTTCTCGGCTATTTCGCCGATCAAAATTGTCGATCTGACCTTCTCCTTCACCAGCGGTCGAAGTGGATCAAAGCTAAAACCTTTGTCCTTGCCGCCAGCAATGAGGATGACTGGCTTGTTTTGCGCACGCAGCGCTTTGTCCACTGCGTCGAGGTTTGTCGCCTTGGAATCGTTCACATATTCGACGCCGCCGACTTCGCGCACAAATTCGCAGCGATGCGGTCGCGGCTCATACGCACACAACGGCGCCACCATCTCTTCGAACGACAATCCGCGCGCCATGCCAGCGGCGAGTGTCGCCATTAGATTTTCGATGTTATGCAAGCCCCTCAGTTTGGTGTCCGCCAGCCGCAGGATTGGTTCGTCTTGATAAACGATCGCGCCTTGGGAGACGCGGAAATCTGCTTGATCCGCATAAGCGCTAAAGGTGATCTTACGCGGGCGAACCGCTGGTAATTTTTCGATCGCATTTACGATTGCGACGTCGCTTTCCATTTGATTCTCGAAAATGCGGAGCTTGGCCGCGCGATAATCAGCGACAGAGCGATATCGATCGAGATGGTCGGGCGCGAAGTTGAGCCAGAGACTGATCGATGGGCGAAACGTGCGGATCGCTTCCAGTTGAAACGAGCTCACCTCTACTGTGAGCACATCGAATGGCTTCTTCTCGCGCGCGACTTCTGAAAGCGGTTTGCCGATGTTTCCGCAGGCAATCGTTCGCTGACCGCACGCGTTCAACATTTCAGCCAGCAATTCGGTCGTTGTCGTTTTGCCGTTCGTGCCAGTAACAGCGATGACCGGAATTTCGGAGGAGCGCCAGCCCAGCTCCAGTTCGCTGATCATTTCAATTCCGCGCGAGGAGAAATTTCGCGCCAATCGGGAAGCCGGATCGATGCCAGGACTTAAAATGGCCATGTGATATGTGGCTGAATCTTCATCAGCCGCAGCGCCGCAAATCACACCGACACCGTGTGTCCGCAGATTATCGACGGTCGATTTGAGTAAATTTTGCTCCTCCGCGCTATCCAGCAATGTGACCTGCGCGTCCTCAGACCGAAGCAGAAGGGCCGCAGCGCTGCCGCTCAAGCCTGCACCCAGAACAACGATATTTTGGTTTTGGTAGCGAGTGTTATTCATCTCAGTTTGAGCGTCGCCAAGCCAAGTAACGCAAAGATGATTGAGAGAATCCAAAATCGAACGATCACCGTGCTTTCTTTCCAGCCGGTCAGCTCGAAATGATGGTGAAGCGGAGACATCACGAAAAATCGTTTACCCGTGAGCTTGAAACTCATCACCTGCAAAATCACCGAGACGGCTTCGATGACGAAGACTCCGCCGACCACCCCCAAAAGCAGCTCTTGTTTGCAGCAAATCGCGACGACGCCCATCATGCCGCCGATGGCTAGCGACCCGGTGTCACCCATGAAAACTTTAGCTGGGTAACAGTTAAACCAGAGAAAACCCAGGCCCGCGCCGATGAGTGCCGAGCAGACCACCGTCAGCTCTCCAGCAAACGGGTAAAATGGAACTTGCAGGTATTCCGCGATCCGGAAATTGCCGGCTGCATAAGAAAGCAACGCGTATGCAAACGCCACGGTGATGGTGCAACCGATAGCCAATCCATCCAGTCCATCAGTGAGGTTCACCGCATTCGATGAACCCACGATGACAAGTGCAAAAAACACGAATGTAAACCAGCTCATGTTTACAATCACAGGCGCCTTGATGAACGGCACGTAAAGAGAGCGTGCCTGCACTTCCAACATCGGATTGGTGAGGAAAACGCCAGTGATAATTGCCGCAAGAGCAATTTGACAAACGAGTTTGATCCGGCCGCTGATGCCGTCGGACTTTTTCTTTGTGACCTTGAGGTAATCATCGGCGAAGCCGAGCGCCCCGAGGTAGACCATGCTGAATAGCGCCAGCCAAACGAATCGGTTGTCGAGGCGCGCCCACATAACACTCGACACAAAAACGGCTCCGATAACCAGCACACCTCCCATGGTGGGCGTGCCTTGCTTGACGCCATGCAGCTCTGCCAGAAGATGAACTTCTGCCGCTCCGCGAATCGGTTGTCCCAGCTTCAGTGCAGTGAGCATTCGAATTATGAAATTTCCAAAAATTAATGTGCCTACGAAAGCCGTTACCGCCGCGGCAATGGCTCGGAAAGTCACATAAAGGAAAACGTTGAACCCGATGAAGCGGTCACTCAGGTGATGGAGGTAGTACATCATGGGGAATTGGCGGCTGCGGCTTGAGGTCTGCGGAATGCTTCAATCACCCGCTCGGTGCGAGCTAAGCGGCTGCCTTTGACGAGCACAAGGTCGCCGGGCGCGGCGATTTCGCTCAACAACTCAGCGGCTTCTGAAGTCGATGCGACAATTGCGGTCTTTTCGAGTCCGGCGTGCTTGGCGGCGTCAGCGATTGCGGCCGCGACATCGCCGATCGCAATGAGTTGATCGATCTTTAATGTCGCCGCGGTTTCTCCCACTTCGCGATGGCCGCGCTCCAATTCATCGCCCAGTTCCCGCATCTCGCCCAGGACTGCGATGCGTTTGCCATCGGCGGGCAATTCAGCCAACGTGCGCAAGGCCGCCTTCATCGAGTCCGGATTAGCGTTGTAGCTGTCGTCGATGAACTCCACGCCCCCGATTTGCTTGATTTGCAAACGAGCTTTAGCGAGCGGCGCAGCAGCAAGGCCGGCAGCGCAATCCTCAAGAGAAACACCGAAGACACGACCCGCAGCGACTGCGAGCAGTGCATTTTGCACCATATGCACACCAGGAACGTACACTAGTGCGCGGCAGCGATGTGCGCCCTCGGTGATGGTGAAATCCGTCCCGCTCTCAGTTTGGTTTATCTCGCTGGCACGGATTGTTCCAGCACTCGTGCCGGCCAGGACTACTTTCCCGCGTGCCCGGAGCGCGATGCTCCGACTAAATGAATCGTCCGAATTCAGAATGACTGTTCCCTCGGTGCCCACGGCCTCCGCAAGCGCGCCTTTCTCTTCCGCAATTTTTTCGCGTGAACCAATGTACTCGATGTGCGCCACACCAATATTTGTGATGATGGCCACATCGGGCGCTGCCAGTTTCGCCAATGCCGCAATTTCGCCGGGATGATTCATGCCGATCTCCCACACACCTATTTCATCCCTCGACGTCGCCTCTAAAATTGTTCGTGGAAGCCCGACATGATTGTTGAAATTTCCTTCTGTTTTCGTGACGCGAAAACGGCGGGCGAGCACTACTGCCGTGAAATCTTTCGTGCTCGTTTTGCCGTTGCTTCCGGTAATGGCAACCACCTTTAGGGTAAGCGATTTCCGGTAGTTCGCCGCGAGCTGCTGGTACGCCTGCAAAGTGTCCTTCGTCTGGATCAGGGCGAAATTATGGGAAATTTTCCTGTTCCAAGTGGACTCAACGATTGCCCCAGTTGCGCCAGCTTTTGCGGCGGATTCAATGAAATTGTGTCCATCGAAATTTTCACCGCGCAATGCGACGAACAATTCGCCGGGCTTAAGCGTGCGTGAATCAGTGCTGACCTTCTCAATAACAACCCTGGCGTCTCCGGCAGAAAGCGAACCGCCGGCAAACTGCGCAATTTGCGAGAGCGTAAGAAAATTCATTGCAAGATGTCTGTGCCACGAAGACTCAAACAAATCATCATGACGAAAATTCTACGGGATGGTTTTCAATCGCGCGGCGCGCGACTTGGATATCGTCGAACGGGATCGTGTAATCGCCGAACTCCTGATAATTTTCGTGACCCTTGCCCGCAATCAATACAATGTCTCGTGGACGCGCGAGCGCAATGGCGCGATCGATCGCCTGGGTGCGATCAACCATTTTTTCATACCGATCCGAGCGAAAGCCCTTTTCGACCTCGGCGATAATCGCATTCGGATCTTCCTTGCGCGGATTATCGGAGGTGATGATGGAATAGTTAGCAAGGCGATCTGCCATCTCGGCCATCAACGGGCGCTTTTGCCGGTCGCGATCGCCGCCGCAGCCGAAAACGGCAATCAAACGTTGCGGGGCGAGTTCGCGAAGAGTTTTCAGAACGTTGCCGAGCGCGTCGGGCGTATGCGCGTAATCGACGAATACCTGGAATTGTCGCTTTGCCGGAACCAATTCCAGACGCCCGGGCACTTGCGGCGACTTGGCAAGGCTAAACACCGCGTTTCGCAGATTGATTCCGAGAGCGTTGGCCGCAGTCAGGGCAGCGAGCGAATTTATCACATTAAACCGGCCGATTAATGGCAGACGAACCAGGTAACTCCTTCCATGGGCATCCAGCTGGTAGGACGTACCGCTGAACTCGGCGCGATAATTCGAAGCGCGGAAATCGGCGCGCATCCCCATTCCATAAGTGACGACCGCCACGCGCTTGTCGATTTTGTCCAGCAATTGTTCGCCATAGCGGTCATCGACATTCACAATCGCAACGGGTTTGCGCTTTCTTTTCTGATTCGCGAGACCGGTGAACAACTTCAGCTTCGCGTCGAAGTAGTTTTCCATTGTCCCGTGAAAATCGAGATGGTCCTGGGTGAGATTTGTAAAGACGGCTACATTCCATTCGAGGCCGCGCGTGCGATCTTGCGCAAGCGCATGCGAAGAAACTTCCATCGCCGCTGCCTTGCAACCCGCGTTAGCGATCTGCGCCAGCAGCTCCTGAAGATCGAGTGACTCCGGCGTCGTGCGGATCGCCGGCAGGAGCCGCTCACCAATCTCGTAGCGCACCGTCCCGATTAATCCGCACCGCAAGCCATCACTTTCACAGATGTGCTTGATGAGAAACGTCGTCGTGGTCTTGCCATTCGTGCCCGTGACCGCCGCCAGTTTCAATTTGCGTGCTGGGTGGCCGTAAAAAGTTGCTGAAAAATCAGCAAGCGCAGCGCGCGTGTCCTCCACGACGAGACAGGTAAAGCGCGGATCTTTTTCATCGCGCTCGGCAACGATCACCGATGCGCCTTTGTTGATGGCTTGAGCGATGAATTGGTGTCCGTCAGTTTTCTCGCCTCGCAACGCCACGAACAAGGTGTTCCTTTGCACGCGCCGTGAGTCATACGAGATGTTTTCCACCGGGCGATCAACTGGCCCGATGATTTGGCGAATTGGAGTCGCGGAGAGAAGAGTCTTGAGCTGCATGAGGCTTTAACATCTACGCCCACCGTGCGGCGGGATGGATTCGCGGCGGCGAACTGGGGCGAGGCATTCAATGGTGCGAGGCATTGGTTAAGGCGACTCGTTCCGCCGGTGCAGTCCTGTGGACTCGCTCTGCCGGCGTCTTTTTTTCCACTCGCGCCATGGGAATCGCTTTGCGAATCTCCTCATGCGGCTCAAGATCTAGGTAGCGGGCAGCTCGCTCGGCGACACGGGAAAAGATCGGTCCCGCGACGAGCCCACCATAGTTCAATTCTCGTTTGCTCGTGTGCGCATCGTCGAGCACCACCAGACCGACAAACTCGGGATGGTCGGCGGGCAGATATCCGGCGAAAGAAACGACGTACTTTCCTTCGTCATATCCGCCTCGAGGATTCACCTTCTGCGCTGTTCCGGTTTTTCCAGCAATGATAAAACCTGGCACCGCCGCAGCGGCAGCGGTCCCGTTATCGCTCACTACCCCTCGAAGTGCATCACCAATTTCCCTGGCGGTTTCCGAAGAAATGACTTGGCGCAACACCATTGGGGACAGTGAACTGACGGTTTTGCCCTCCAACGTCGTAATCGATTTAACTATCCGCGGCATGATCAGTTTGCCGCCGTTGGCAATCGTTGCCATTGCGACCGTCATTTGCAACGGCGTGACCCCGATCTCGTGCCCCATCGGAATACGTGTGATGGAGATTTTGCTCCAGGATTGCGGTGGCCGAATGAGACCGTTGATCTCGCCTGGCAACTCAATTCCTGTGCGCTCGCCAAATCCGAAGCGTCGAATGTACTCGTAGAATTTCTGTTCGCCCACAGTGAGCGCGAGTTTGGCCGCTCCGATGTTGCTCGATTTGATGAGAATTTCGCGCACGCTGAGGTACGAAAACGCGCGATGGTCGTGCAGCGCTGCACCGCCGAACTTCCAGAGGCCGTTCTCACAAAAGATGCTCGAATCAGGCCGCAGCTTGCGTTCATTGAGAGCGGCGGCAGCGGCGACAATCTTGAAGGTCGAGCCCGGCTCCATCATGTCGATGATTGCCCGGTTCTTCATTTGATCGGCTTTCGCTTCCGACCGGAGGTTCAAATCAAAGTGCGGTCTATTGGCCATCGCCAAGATTTCTCCGGTCTGCGGCCGCATCAAAATAATGGTGGCTTTTTGAGGCGAATATTCTTGCATCGCCGCGTCGATTTCGTTCTCGACGATGTTCTGCAAACCAAGATCCACTGTCAGATGGATCTGGTAACCGTCCCGCGGCGCGCGCTCCTGTCCGCGATACGGTACGATTTCCTGGCCAGCCCGATTGTGTTCGATGAAACGATAGCCGTCCTGCCCATGAAGATATTCTTCCATCGAGGCTTCCACGCCTTGGATACCGTGATGATCGAAGTCGGTAAATCCAATGACGTGACAAAGCATGGAGCCATTCGGGTAAATGCGCGTGGCGTCATGCTCGAAATAAATTCCGCGCAAGTTCCCGGCACTAAGTTTTTCACGCAGCGTGGTTGCGGTGTGTTCGGACACTTCGCGTTTGATCACGATGTAACGGCGACCGCTGTTTAATTTTTCCGCAAGCTCCGTGGACGGAATGCCAAGTTCGTTGCTTACAAGATCGACGGTTGCTTCCCGGTTATTAAGATGCGTCGCGTCGGCGACTACGGTTTCTACAGGAATGTTGTGCGCAAGAACCTCGCTGTTCGCGTCGAGAATCGTACCGCGCTCTGCGTAAATGATTTGCTTGTATACGTGTTTTTCCGCAGCAAGACCCGCATACTCGTCGTGTTTTATGGCCTGCAGATAGATCAAACGGTATGAAAAGATGCTGAAGAGCCCGATAAAAGCGGTGCATACCAAAACGCAACGGCTTCGACTGTTTGGATTCATCTTGCGGCAGAGCGGTTGACTACCGGCTGGATCGTATCTTCGTCCGCTGAGCGGGGAGGGACAGTGAGCCGGACGATGTGGGCCTCCGAAATCGGGATCATTTTTAGGTAGCCTTCTTTCAATCGGCGTTGCAACGCCGAGCGTGACGTCAATGCTGCGATCTGGGCGCTGGCTACATCGCTTTGAGTACGCAGACTGTTGAGCTCGTTCTCGACTGCTTTCCTGCGCTCGCCCAGATGATAAAGTTGTAGCGTCAAATAAACGTAGCTCAATCCGGCCAGTGCCAAAAACGCGGTCATCACGATCCAACGCGCAAGTGAGGCCGCATTTACCGCATTATGGTTTCTTCGACGCGAACGGTTCATTTATCTTTTCGGCGACGCGCAACTTTGCGCTCCGCGAGCGCGGATTAGCTCGCTGTTCTTCATCGACTGGGTGCACCGGTTTCGGCGTAACCAATTTAAGGTCGTAATCGGGATTTCGCTTTGGCTCCGGCCACTCCGGCTTATCCAGCCATTCCCGGCTATGATCGCGAAAAAAATTCTTTACGATTCGATCCTCCAGTGAGTGAAAAGTAATCACCCCGATCCGTCCGCCCGACGCAATTCGAGCAGTTAAAACACGCAAGCCTTCTTCGAGCGCGCCAAGCTCGTCATTCACTTCCATCCGCAGCGCTTGAAAAACCTGCGTGGCTGGATGCTGCCGACCGTGTCGTCCCACCAATCTTTCGATTGCGAGCGCGAGCGGCAGAGTTTCGCGAAACGGCGAAGCCTTCCGCATCTTGACGATCAAACTTGCGATTCTCCGCGCAGCCGGTTCCTCGCCGAGTTCACGAAAGAGACGGGTCAGTTCCTCTTCGTCGTAATGGTTTACGATGTTGGCAGCAGTCAGGTTCGTTTGCGGGTCCATGCGCATGTCGAGCGGACCGTTTCGCACGAAGCTAAAACCGCGCTTCGAGTTTTCGAGTTGGCGCGAAGAAACACCCAGATCAAGGAGCGCGCCGCCTATGGAGCGAATGCCGAGCTCGTCGAGAACCCAGCCGGCGTGCCGAAAATTCGCCTGCCGCACGATAAGACGGCGGCCGAAACGCGCGAGTCGTTCAGTCACGTGTTGGACTGCATCAGGATCCTGATCCAGCGCCAAAACCTCGGCGCCACTTTCCAACAACTCTTCGGTATGGCCACCACCACCACAGGTTCCATCCACGATGAGAGAGCTCGCTTTCGGTTTGAGCAACTCCAGCACTTCCCTCTGCAAAACTGGACGGTGATATACAACCTCCTCCGTCGCATGCGCCTCCTCTTCGCCAGCGCCCGGATCAACGGCGAGCCAGGCAGGTCGCTCAGACCACAACGTGTTCATGACATTTTGACGAAGCATATGGTTACAAACCGATCACACCTGCGACGTGCTGGTAAGTTGGCGTTTCCTCCTCGTGCGCCCGTTTCCAGTGCTGCAAATTCCAAATCTCAAAGCGACCCTGGCCGCCTACCAGGGCAACCTCGCCTTTCAATCCGACTTTTCGGCAAAGCTCTTCTGGCAATACCAGCCGGCCTTGTCGGTCGGCGCCGGCATGCTGAGCTCGAGAATGCAAATGGCGCAGAAAAACGCGGCGGTCGCGTGCGGAGACGGTCTGGGTTGTTTCCGCAGCCGAACTCATTTTTGCAAACTCCTTCGGCGACATGACGATCAGAAATTGATGAGTCGCCTCCGGCAGTAGAATGAATTCTTCGGGCCGACCGTGTCGCCAGCGAGAAGGAATGGTGATCCGATTTTTATCGTCGATGGAATGCCGAAACTCTCCGGCGTAAAGGCGTTCGGGTTGGGAATGGGCGTCCATGATCGAGTGGAACAATCATCCATTTTGCCCCACTAGACACCACTTTTAACCACCTGTGAAGGCGCCGGTCAATAAAAATTTTCACCGTAATTGCACCCAGCCACCTTCACCGTAAGCTCCTCACGTCATGAAATTTTTCCCCCTTGGGCTGGCAATCGCCTGCGCTCTTCTCGTCTGTGGCGCCATGATCGGATTCGGCCAGTCTCCAGACCAGGCTCGCGCTGACGCCGTGCGGGTGACTATGTCGATGCACCCCGACGGTTCACGCACTGTTTACAATTTCGATGCTGCACAGCATAAGGCAGTGGCTACGACAACCGGTCAAGACGGCAAACTTCGAGAAACGATTCGTTACGTACTGGATGATGCGGGACGTTTTTCCAGTGCGGAAGTCTCCGGACCTGACGGTCACCTTCGGCTCAAGAGTCGCTACAAGTACGACGATGCGGGCCGGATTCTCGAAGAAACTCAAAGCGCAGCAGACGGGACGCTTCAACATAAGATCGTCTACAGTTACGACTCATCCGGAAAGCAGACCGGCTATTCCGTCTTCGATGCATCCGGCAAACTAGTGGGCGGCAAGAGCGCCGGCGTGAGCCGGCCGTCTCCCTCCCCAAAACCGCGCGAGAAAGTTCGACGATAATTCCTCCTGTCTGGGGTAACCCAACGCTAACGACTGATCTTTAGCACCGACCGACCACAGACTGACATTCGGTTGTTGGCTTGCCACGGTTCGGAAAGAGCGCTAGAAAAAGCTGCGTGATTGATTACATCCAAAAGGGCGGGCTGTTAATGTGGCCAATCCTGGGGTGCAGCATCATCGCGATTGCTGTTTTTGCCGAACGGTTGTTTTACCTGCACCGCGCCACAATCCACGTCGGCGAGTTCCTGAAGGGACTGTCTAACCTGATTCGTCGTCGGAACTTCGCCGAGGCCCTTCACGAGTCCGCGGGCACGCCGGGCCCAGTGGCGCGAGTGATTCATGCAGCAATTATTCGGCACGACGCGCCTCGGGCGGAACTGCGTGATATCGTACAAGAAGCAGCCCAGCTCGAGGTACCAAAACTTGAGCGATTCCTTCCTGTTTTGGCTACCATCGCATTTCTGACGCCGCTGCTCGGATTACTTGGGACCGTTGCGGGAATGATAGATGCTTTTGGTACGATTGCTTCCAGTGGCGGTTACGCGACAGTGACTGAGCTTTCGAGCGGTGTTTACAAAAGTTTGCTGACTACGGCAGCAGGCCTGGTTGTCGCGACGTCCGCCTTTGTCGCATATAGCTATCTCTCTTCGCGCGTGAATACGATGCTTCATGACATGGAACGCGCGGGAATTGAGATCGTCCACATGCTAACCGAAAGCCCCCCGATCACTGGCATTATCAGCTTTCAACAACCAGGAGAGCCGGCGCGGTCGGAGGCGCAGTTTGAATCCTAGGCCGACGGTTCGGTAGTCGACGAAATCTGCAGCGTCTCATGAAACTTCGACGAACGATGAATTTCAATTTCGGCTGGGTCGTCCTCGTCGCGCTGGTGGACGTCTCGTTCTTGCTTGTTTTTTTTCTATTACTCAGTTCGAATTTCATCCTGCAACAAGGCATCTCGATTTCGATGCCATTCTCGCGCTTTACGCTCGGTCCGCAGGCCAGCCGCCAAATCATCAGCATCAGCGGCGGGGCAGTGCCTGCTATTTATTTTCAAGACCAAAAAGTCACCATGGAACAACTCGAGCCATTGCTGGATGCAGCCAAGCGCAAGGACCAATCGATCATCATTAAGGCAGACCGTTCTACCTCGTACGAGACAGTGGCCGAAGTGGCAAACGCTGCGCTCGAACATGGTATTACTTCGGTAGCTCTGGCCGCGAGTCCGCCGCGATGAACAGCTTCATCTCGGAGAGCGCAGCCGAACCGCTTATCTTCGGTTGGGATTCGCCTCGCCGCGAAAAACTAGCGATCACAATTTTCCTCGCGCTTTCTTTGATGGCGCACGCTCTCTGTTTCTACATTTTTCAAATTGTTTATCCGCCAACGATCGCGCTTCTCCCACCGCCAGCGCGCGTGACATTGATTACGCCGGCTTCCGAAGAAGGTCGTACGCTTCTTCGCTGGATTGATTCGGAAGATCCTGCGCTCGCTTTCACCACTCGGCGGCCGCCTGAAGCAAGGCTCCACGCCCTGCCAAAGGCTGAGCATTTGCCGTCGTATTCCGCGATAGAGCCTACGTTGAAGGATATTCCATCACTGGAACACGACCTGGGCATTCCGAGTTGTCACCCTCCGGGCGCAGTACCTCTTGCTCGCCAGAAAACCGCCCGCGCCATGAGTGTTTTTCCAACGTCAGTTTCCTTTTCAAAAGAGTTGGACCCCTTTGGCGTTCCAACTGTGCCAGCGGCGAATTTTGCCGCCTCCAACGAGGAAGCACCTCGAACCATTCGGTTTCGCGTGGCCGTGACTAAGCTCGGGGAAATTCGCTACTGTTTCCCGGTCAGTTCGTCGGGTGACCCGGCGCTGGACGAACAAGCACGTTTGTTTGTGGCGCGTTGCCGCTTCTCCAAAAGCACAGTGAATCCTGAAAAAGCCGAGTCGTTTCTGGCCTGGGGGATCGCGACAATTGAATGGGGCAATGACATCGTGCGCCCGCACACCCCGGCAGCCACCGTGACCCAGTGATTCGCGTTAGTCTTGCTACTCTTGTCACGATTTATTTACTGCTTTTTCTTGCGGCGGTTTTCCTCTTCTGGATAGTTGGAGAATGGAATCGCCGGCGGCGGGAGCGACGGGCTCTGCAGCACCGGTTGCGGTGTGTGATTTGCGCGTTCGAATTCGAGGATCGAACCGATGCCCTGCTTCCGCGGTGCCCGCACTGCGGAAGTTTGAACGAACGATTCAGGATGGAGCGGATTTGATATGGGAATGTGGATAGGCCGAAATCGCAAGGCGCGTGTTACCTACGGGTTTGACGAGATCGCGCTTGTACCTGGGCGGGTAACGATCAACCCCAACGAAGTCGACATTAGATTCCGTTTGCCGCGCAAAGAAACAGATCCACTTGAGTTAAAAATTCCGATTCTCGCGAGCGCCATGGATGGAGTTGTCGATGTCCGTTTCGCCATCGCCATGAACAAATTGGGCGGCCTCGCCGTTCTGAATCTCGAAGGAGTGCAAACGCGGTATAAAAACCCGCAGGAAGTACTGGAAAAAATCGTCGAAGCTGAGAAATCCGAAATTACCGCGCTGCTGCAACGGATTTACCAGGAACCCATTCAGGAGGATCTCATCGCGGCTCGCGTGCGCCAGATTAAGGATGCCGGTGTATTGGCGGCCGTCAGTTCCATTCCTCAGCGTGCCGCTGAATTTGGCAGGATCGCGGAGGATGCTGGCGCTGATGTTTTCGTGGTGCAAAGCACAGTTTCGACAGTCCGGCATATTTCTTCGCAGTATAGGTCGCTCGACTTGGAAAAGTTTTGCCGTGAAATGCGTATCCCGGTAATCGTCGGAAATACTGTTGGCTACGACGTGACCCTCGAGATCATGGAGTGTGGGCCAGCGGCGGTTTTGGTCGGCGTCGGACCCGGGGCGGCTTGCACTTCGCGCGGCGTGCTTGGACTTGGTGTTCCGCAGGTTACCGCGACGGTCGATTGCGCGGCGGCGCGTGACGCTTACTTCAAAAAAGCATTGCGTTACGTGCCGATCATCACCGATGGAGGGATGAGTAGAGGTGGCGACGTTTGCAAAGCGCTGGCTTGTGGCGCAGACGCGGTCATGGTGGGCAGCGCATTCGCCAAAGCGCACGAAGCGCCTGGCCGCGGCTATCATTGGGGCATGGCCACTCCGCACGCAAATCTTCCGCGAGGCACTCGCATCAAGGTGGGGTCTACGGGATCACTGAAGCAAATCCTGTTTGGGCCGGCAGAAGTGGACGATGGCAGCCAAAATCTCGTCGGCGCCATTACCACATGCATGGGCAATGTCGGCGCGCGCAACATTGCCGAATTTCAGCAAACGGAGATTATCATCGCGCCTTCTATCAGGACCGAAGGCAAGCTCTTCCAAACCGTTCAAAGCGTCGGAATGGGAACGAGCTAAGATAACTTAGCGATTCAGTGATTTCGCGGTTGACGCCGCGCTACGCCGCCAGACCATTACACCCTTAAATCGCTAAATGAACAACGATCGCAGAGTTGTTATCACCGGTCTGGGTTCCGTTACGCCGCTTGGCAACAACGTCGAGACGTTTTGGTCGAATCTCAAGAACGGCGTCAGCGGCATTCATACAATCGATGCATTCGATACGACGGGGTACGATTGCAAAATCGGGGGGCAAGTCCGCTGTTTCGATCCGAAGCCATTCTTCAAAAATCCGAAGGACGTGCGCCGCACCGATCGATTTACACAGCTGGCAATGGCAGCGGCAAAAATGGCAGTCGAAGACAGCGGGATTGATGTAGAGAAGCTGGATCGCCGAGATCGTTTCGGTGTGATCGTTAGCACTGGAATCGGCGGACTCAAAACCCTCCAGGATCAATTGACGATTCTGCTTACGAAAGGTCCTTCGCGGAATTCGCCGTTCACTATTCCGATGCTGATCAGCAATATGGCGAGTGGGGTCATCTCGATGGAGTTCAACCTGCACGGACCCAATTTGTGTATTGTTACTGCCTGCGCGACCTCGAACAATGCCATCGGTGAATCCTGGCGGATCATCAAATTTGGCGACGCCGATATCTTCCTCGCAGGTGGCTCGGAGGCGCCCATCGTTGAGATTGGTCTTGCAGGATTTTCAGCCATGAAAGCGCTCAGCAGCCGCAACGATGAACCCGAGCGCGCCTCGCGGCCGTTCGATCGCGACCGCGATGGTTTCGTGATGAGTGAAGGCGCAGGAGTTGTGGTAGTGGAGGAATTGGAGCACGCCAAAGCGCGGGGGGCGAAGATCTACTGTGAAATCACAGGATACGGCCTTTCCGCGGACGCTTACCACATGACTGCGCCGCCGCCAGATGGCGAAGGGGCCGTACGCGCCATGCAGCTCGCGCTTGAGCACGCTCGCATATCGCCGGCTCAGGTCGATTACGTCAATGCGCATGCAACCTCCACCGATATCGGGGACATTTGCGAGACTCGCGCCATCAAGCAGGTCTTCGGGGATTACGCTCACAAGGTGTCCATCAGTTCCACAAAATCGATGACCGGCCACCTGCTAGGGGGCGCCGGTGGAGTAGAAATGGCCGCCTGCGCGCTTGCGATCCGCGATGGAGTGATTCCGCCGACAATCAATCTGGAAAATCCGGGCGAAGAATGCGACCTCGATTATACGCCCAACGTCGCCCGCGAAAAGAAAGTGCGCGTCGCGCTAAATAACTCCTTTGGCTTCGGCGGCCACAACGCTACGCTGGTCGCTACCGCTTTTGAAGGGTAGCGCACACTTGCGACGTGCCTTGTTCGACAGTGTCGAACGCTTCTAACTTCGCCGGATTTATGTTCGGCGAGATGCGAAAGCATTCGGCACTTTGGCGGGCGCCCTCCAATTCACCGCAAAGCGCCGCTTTGACTATTCACTAGTCACAAGTCACGTTTCACTTCTTGGATAACGCGGGCATAGCTTAATGGTAAAGTTCCAGCCTTCCAAGCTGGCCATGCGGGTTCGATTCCCGTTGCCCGCTCATCGCAGGGAGTTCGCTTGATTTTCGTCTCATGGTAAATTATCCAGTCTGTGAGACATCAAATGATGAAAGTACTTCAGCTGCTCGGCTTACTCCTGGCCGGAATGCTTTGTAGTTGCGCCTCCAGCGCTCCTTATTCGGAGACAATGATTGACACCAGCACGCAGAACCGACAGACGGTCCTACCTGAAGCACCCCGCCAGCCGCCGCTAACATATCAACCCGGGCTCGATTCCGGACCAGGCTTCGGGGGACCAGGCGGGCGATAGGAACTTCCGACTGCGCTCGCTGCCCGCTATTGATCCGGCGTGATCAGCTCGCGGTTTCGCCAGGTGAAGCCGAGACCGGAGTAAATCGTCAGCGCCACCGTGATCCACACCAGGACCGGACCTGCTTCACCCCAAGCCCGCATCCACCATCTGGACGTTTCGCTGGCATAGCGAAGTTCCACAATCGAGAGAAGCGTCAGAAAAAAAATAATAGTAATGATTTGCCACGAAGTCTTCTGTTTACCCAGACTTTCCGCTGGAAGGATTCGTCCTTTGGCGGTAGCCATTAGGCGCAATCCGGTGATCAAAAAATCTCGTGCGACCACTGCCGTTGCTGCCCATGCCGGCACTGCCTTGAGAGGCACCAATGAAATGAACGCCGCGGCCACCATAATCTTGTCCACGAGCGGATCCATCAGTTTCCCGAAACTAGTGATTACTCCGTAGCGTCGAGCGATTTCTCCGTCGATGAAATCCGTCAGGCCTGCGATCAGAAAAATCACAAGCGCAGCGGTGCGCGCGTACCGCCAGGAAGAATTGAGCGCCACCACGAAAAAAACTGTAAGTGCAAGCCGGCTCAGCGTAATTCGGTTCGCCCAGTTCATTTCGCCTTAGCCGCCATTGTTGCTCTAGTCGGGGACATTGACCCCGGTCGCCTGTTATCCCTGGCCGTAAACCGGGGTCGTTTCCAAATTGGCGCCTTCTTTTTTAACTCATCCACTATCCATTGACTGGCCCGAAACGCTTCGCCGCGATGCGGACTCGCCACTCGCAGAAAAAGCGATGGCTCGCCAACAGCTATAAACCCGATTCGGTGATGAATGATAGCAAGCTGAAGTCGGAACATCTCAGTGGCCTGGTCGGCAATTTGTCTCAACTGATGTTCGGCCATTTCTCGATGCGCTTGATATTCGATTCCTTCAATTTCGCGTCCATCTTCAAGTTTCCGCACCACTCCAAAAAAATCGACGATCGCACCTGCGTCGGCATTTTGTTTTTGCGGTGGCGCATCAAGCGGCGCTTCAGTCAATAAAACTTCGCAGACGGAATTTGCCATGCGCTGAAAGTGCTCGTTACAGTGGTGTCTTCTCCGAAGTGGTTCAAACAAGATACTAAAATGACAACCAATCAATGTGATATTGGCCTGATCGGTCTGGGTGTGATGGGTGAAAACCTCGCACTGAACATGGAATCAAAGGGATTTTCTGTCGCTGTGTTCAATCGCACCACGGAAGTCACCGAGAAATTCGCGACCGGACCCGCCCAGGGAAAGAATATTCAGCCGACGCGCACGATGGAGGAATTCGTCGCGGCGTTGAAAAAGCCGCGCATAGCGATGATGATGGTGAAAGCCGGCCCGCCGGTCGACGCCGTGATCAATCAGGTTGCGCCACTGCTGGAAAAAGGCGATGTCCTCATCGACGGCGGAAACTCGCTCTTTACGGATACCGAGCGGCGCGACAAGGAGCTGGAACCGAGAGGAATCCATTTCGTCGGCATGGGCGTCTCCGGCGGCGAAGAAGGAGCGCTTAAGGGTCCGTCGCTCATGCCAGGCGGCTCGCGCGAGTCATGGGACATTATCGCGCCGATTTTTCGCAAGATCGCCGCGCATGTGGATGGAGAGCCCTGTTGCCGTTACATGGGCCCGGATGGCGCCGGTCATTACGTCAAAATGGTGCACAACGGCATCGAGTACGGCGACATTCAATTGATTTGCGAATCGTACGCCATTCTCAAGGACATCTTGGAAATGGATGCTGCGCAACTGGCCGAAATTTTCACAGAGTGGAACAGAGGCGAACTCGAGAGCTACCTCATCGAGATTACATCACAAATCTTTCGAAAAATTGATTCTGATACCGGCAAGCCGCTGGTCGACATGATTCTCGACAAAGCCGGTCAAAAAGGGACCGGCATCTGGACACTTCAAGCTGCGATCAAACAATCAATCGTAATTTCTACAATTAATGCGGCGGTTGAAGCGCGCGTCATCTCCGCACGCAAAGAAGACCGCGTAGCAGCGTCGAAAATTTTGCCGCAGCCCAGAGTTCGCAAATTCAGAGGCAACCGCTCCCGATTCGTAGAGATGGTGCGCGACGCGCTTTACGCGTCGAAAATTATTTCGTACGCGCAAGGGATGGAGCTGCTTCGAGCCGCAAGCAAAGTCTACGACTGGAACCTTAATCTCAGCGACATCGCGACAATTTGGCGAGGTGGCTGCATCATTCGCGCGAGATTTCTCAACCGCATCGTGGAGGCGTATCAGCGCGATCCCGCCCTGCACAATCTGCTGCTTGATCGTTATTTCACGAGGGCCATTAGAAAGGCGCAGCGTAGCTGGCGTGTCGTAGTTTCGACAGCAATCAAACATGGTGTTCCTGTGCCCGCGTTTTCGGCCTCACTAGCTTACTTCGATAGTTACCGCTCCGCTCGATTACCGGCAAACCTGCTGCAAGCGCAACGCGACTTCTTTGGCGCGCACACTTATGAGCGTATCGACAAGCCGGGCGTTTTTCATACTGAGTGGATGGAGCCCGAGAAAAAACCAGCCGAAAGACCGACCGAGCTGAAAACGCCCGAGCCGCATCACGCGGGCGAGTGAAATTGTCATCCTGAGCGGAGCGAAGCGGAGTCGAAGGATCCCGCGAAATTACCTCGAGGTTTCGCTACGGGATTCCTCGACTTTGCTCGGAATGACGGAATTAATGAAAATCGTGCGATGCGCTTCCGACAAGTTGCTCGTGCCCGAGTGATTTGATGTTGTGCGCTTTGATTAAAACAACGTTGTCCGAATTCTGCACTTGGCCTTCGATGAGCAGAAAGGCTTCCTCGGTAATCACGAGCCGAAAGCGTTCGAACAAGTCTGGCTCCACAATTGCATTTGAAACGCCGGTCTCGTCTTCCAAGCTGATAAAAACAAAGCCTTTCGCAGTGCCAGGACGCTGACGGCAAATCACGTTGCCGGCGATCTGAATAATTGAACCATGTCGCGCGTGAATGAGATCGATCGCACGCCAAATGTTCGGCAGAGTTTCGCGCAACAGTTTCATCGGATGCGGTCCGGTGGTCAGATTCATGGTGTCGTAATCTGCCTTCACGCGCTCGGGTAACGTCATCGGCGCAAGGGGAGGCCGGCCCCCCCGCCGGATCTTTCCGGTGCCCCGGCCGAAAAGCTTCCGATGAGTGTCGGGCGAGGCGCGTGACACAGCGAGCGGCGCGCCCGCGCTCCCCAGCAAATCGTCATGCAGCGTTTCTTCCACGCGCCACATTGCCGCGCGGCGATGTTCGGCAAAACAATTCAACGCACCCAATTCCGCCAATGTGCGTAATTCGTCTTTCGAGAGCGAGACCCGGCGCTTGAAATCGTCTAACGAGTCGAATTGTTGATCTTGTCGTTGTCGGACGAGTTCTTCGCCATGCTCCTGCCGCAATCCATTCACCACGCAAAATCCCAATCGCATTGTGTTGTCATCGACAACGGTGCACCGCCAATCAGAATGCGCGACGCAGACCGGCTTAATCTTCAGCCCATGCCGCTGCGCATCTTTAACAATAGTCGCAGGGGTGTAAAAGCCCATGGGCTGATTGTTCAACAAACTCGCATAAAATTCGGGCGCGCGATGCACTTTTAAATACGCGCTGCCGTACGCGAGAATGGCGAAACTGATCGCGTGCGATTCCGGAAATCCGTAAAGGGCAAACGATGAGATCGATTGAATGATTTTCTCGATCTTATCCGGCGCTACGTCTTTGCGTTCCATTGCCGCGCGTAATTTGGCGCAGACCTTGTTCATCCGTTCTTCAGAGCGATGGAAACTCAGTGCACGGCGCAACTCTTCGGCTTCGTCGCCCGAGAAATCCGCCATCACCATCGCGATCTTCAGCATTTGTTCCTGAAAAAGCGGAACACCCAGAGTGCGTTTAAGCACTGGTTGCAATCGTTCGTCGAAATACGTCACCAGCTCCTTCCCAGCGCGGCGCGCGAGGTAAGGATGGACCATGTCGCCCTGGATCGGACCCGGTCGAATAATCGCCACTTCAATCACGACATCGTAAAAACATTCCGGTTTCATTCGCGGCAACGTCGCCATTTGGGCGCGGCTCTCGATTTGGAAAACGCCGATCGTGTCTGCTTTTTGCATCATTTCGAATGTGGCGAGGTCGTCCGTTGGAATATGGGCAAGATCGAGCGGGCGGCCGCGTTCGCGGCATAATTCGAATGCATCCTGCATCACCGACATCATGCCCAGCCCGAGTAGATCGACCTTCACGATGCCGAGGTCTTCGCAATCGTCCTTGTCCCATTGCGCAACGACGCGGCCTGGCATCGACGCGTTCTCCAGCGGCACGAACGAGCTGAGTTTATTCTGGCAAATAATCATGCCGCCGGAATGCTGGCCGAGGTGTCGCGGCAAGCCATAAATCGCGTGATACAACCGGATGAACGCCGGCATCCGCGGGTGCGCTTTGGGTAATCCTGCCTGTTCGATCTGCGATTCGAGCTCCATCGTGTGCGGAAAATCGCCATTCGCGAACAGGTGCGAGAATCGATCAATAATGCTTGGAGAAAAATTCAGCGCTTTGCCAATCTCACGCGCCGCGCTGCGTCCGCGGTAACTGATCACGTTGGCGGTCATTGCCGCGCCGTGTTTGCCGTACCGCCGATAAATTTCCTGGATCACGGCTTCCCGCCGATCGCCGCTGGGCAGATCGAGATCGATGTCCGGCCAGCCTTTACGGCTCTCGTTTAGAAAACGTTCGAACACCAGATGACTACTTACCGGATCCACCGGCGTAATTCCGAGGCAATAACAAACCGCGCTGTTGGCGGCGCTGCCCCGACCCTGGACCATGATGTTGTGTTCGCGACAGAAATTGACGATGTCCCAGACAATCAAAAAATAACCCGGGAAACGCAGCTTCGTGATAAGGGCCAGTTCTTCCTGGAGCTGACGTTTTACCTTGGCACTGATCGCAGCGTAACGCTGTTGCGCACCGAACCAGACGATGGTGCGCAAAAATGAATCCATGGTGTGACCCACCGGCACCGGGTATTCGGGAAATTCGTAACCGAGATTTTCGAGGGAGAACGTGAGGCGCTCGCTCAGGCGCAATGTGTTTTCGATCGCTTCCGGCAAATCCGCGAAAACTGCTCGCATTTCGCGATCACACTTTAGATGGCGCTCGGCATTTTGTGTCAGCAATTTCCCCGCAGCATCCAGATGGGTGTGTTCCCGAATGCAGGTAAAAACATCCAGTACTTCGCGTCCGTATGGCTTCGCGTATTGCGCGCTATTGGTAGCGAGGAGCGGCAGACGATTTGCGCGCGCGAGATCAATCAATT
>WNFZ01000585.1_pt1 | contig 40507 bp, 34 predicted proteins | sample 5400081 | NCBI WGS metagenome assembly WNFZ01 (sample SAMN13153365, study PRJNA577476) | soil metagenome | isolation source: 80 cm soil or saprolite under grassland replicate 1 | place: USA:California | collected 2016-06-15
TACCACATTCCGCCGTCGTCTCCCACGAACACGACTTGCGTGTTGGTTGGATCGATCCACACGACGTGTGCGTCGCCGTGAGCCCCTTGAAAACCGCCGACCACGGCGAAGCTTTTCCCGCCATCCTCGCTGACAATGAGTGATCCGTCGGGCTTGAACAGGCGGTCTGGATTTTTTGGATCGACGATCAGATTCGCGAAGTAGAATGGACGCCATACTATCCATTGGCTCTTATCACGCTTCTCCCATGTCATGCCGCCGTCATCGGAAACGAAAAGCGCGCTGTTTGGTGATTCGACAAAAGCATAAACGCGTTTGGCGTTTGAAGGCGCAATCGCCACTGCGATTCGGCCATATGGCTTCTTAGGGAAACCTTTATTGGCCTCAGTCGTGATCTCCGTCCAAGTATTGCCTCCGTCTGTGGACCGAAACAATCCACTGGCCGAAGGCGCGGTAGGACTTTCGCCGCCGGAGCGGTACTCCCATCCTTTGCGCCGGAAATCCCACGTGGCAGCAAACATGATATCAGGATTCGCCGGATCGATTGCGATATCTGTGCAACCGGTCGAAAGATTCGGTCCTTTGAGAACTTGCTGCCACGTCTTCCCGCCATCCGCCGTTTTGTAAAGTCCGCGATCGGGCGAATCGCTCCATAATGCCCCGGGAACCGCGGCGAAAACCGTGTCGCTGTTTTTCGGGCTCACTGCGATCTTTGCAACACGTTCGGATTTATCCAAGCCAGCATGGGTCCAGGTTTCGCCGCCATCGGTTGACTTGTAGATTCCGTCGCCAATCGAAACGGTATTGCGCGTCCACGATTCGCCGGCTCCGACCCAGACATTTCTCGAATTTTTCGGGTCGAGCGCGATGGCGCCAATCGATTGGACGCGTTGTTCGTCGAACACGGGCCGGTACCGCGTCCCGCTATCGTCAGATTTCCAAACGCCGCCACTGGCCGCACCGACGAAGAGCGTGATTTTACCCGAGGGCTCGCGTGTACCCGCGATGGCCGAGATGCGCCCGCTCATTGTCGCGGAACCTATGTTGCGCGCGCCAAGCCCGGAAATTGTTGATGAACTGTACGGAGCTTCCTGCGCCTGCGCGGCGATCGAGACAAAACAGAATAGCAAAATCCTGGCAACCTGGTAGGGCGCGACCGCCGGGCGCGCCGGCAACGCGCGATTCACAGGACTGAATTCAAACAAGCGCATAATAACTTATTTCGAAGCCGGGAAATGAAACATCGAGTCATCTACCGGCCCATTGGCTTCCACTTTATCGATGATAATTCGTTGCTTGTCCGGCGCGCCCTTGCGTCCTGAGTCGATTGACGTTGGAACGAATACGCCGCCCGCTTTTTCATAGTCGCCTAAATCTGTTTCAACCTCTTCGTACGCGCCGTGTCTCATCCGTTGCGTCACAACGCGAATCTCCAGGAAGTGATCAGGATCCAGATAAACAAAGCTCACGTCTCCATTTTTCCGCACTACCTTTAGCTTGTGCGCGGGGGTTCCATCGACGTCCTCCGTTCCGAGGTACTCGACGCTGCTTCCCTTCGCCTTCCAATCAACCAGTGGCCCGTCGATCTCCGCGTCCTCGATCAGTGCTTTCACGTCGTCGGCGGACATACGCTCCGGGTCTTTACGTCCAAAGAATGGTGACACTCTCCACCCCTCTTTGCCATCATACGCCTGGATCTGAGTCATTCCCTGAAGAGAAGCCTCCGTGCGCACTTCATCTGGCCGTTTTTTAGTTTCGAGATAGGCCAGCTCGATCTGACCCTGGTTCACGAGCAGTTTGCCCGTCAGCCGCAGCGACTGAAGCGTCTGCAAAGCCTCCGCCCCGCCCTTGGCTTCGACGTTCTTGGAAACCAATTCATCGACTGTCGGTGCATTATTGCTCTGAGCGAAAACTGCCGGCGCGATAAGCGCGGAAGGAAATAATCACCGCTTCAATACCGCCCGAGAAAAAGAACGGAATAATGGGAATGAACGCGCCGATCGCCGTCGAAATTCCGGACGAGAACGCGGCAGTCCATTGATTGGGAAAACGGTGCTCGGACAAACCAAGCTCACTTTGCGCCATCGCCTGCACGAACTGTTCGGGCTGTTCGGCGAGGCGTTCCGCCATTTTTTGTGATTCTTCCGGGGTGAATCCCTGGAGTTGATAAAAGAGCGACATCTCCTCGATTTCTTCCTCGGGATTTTCTTCAACTTCCGCGCGCTCACGCGAAATTTCCGCTTCGTAAACTTCCGCCTCGCTCTTTGCCGCAAGATAGGCGCCAGCGCCCATCGACAGTGTGGAAGCGAGCGTTCCCGCCAGACCGGCAATGAGAATGTAATGTTGCTGGTTACTTGTCGCGCCGGCTACGCCCGAAACGATTCCAAATACCGCGCCGAGCCCATCATTCGCGCCGTAGATTGCGTCGGCCACCCAACTGCCGCCTCGTCCATGCCAGCGTTCGCGTTTTAGAATCTTGTCCAGCGCCGTGCGCGGGCTAACCGGGGCCGCCGCCATGGCATTAAGCGCTCGCGCATGGGCTTTTTCTTCCAGCGCACTTTTCCGCAGGAACTCCTGCACATCCTTCTCTCCCGCCAGCGCGCGATCGGCTTGCTCGCGAAATTCCGCCTCATGGCGTTCCTCGGCAGCCTCCATGCGACGAATGGCGATATTTGCGCCGGCGATTTTATTCCACCAGCGATTCAATCGCCGCCCGATCGTGTCTTCGAGAACCGGAGGCGCTACCCCTAGATCTCGCAACTTCTGCTCCCAGCGTTGCGCGTGCCGCTCCTCCGCCTCGGCCATGCGCAACAAAATGCCTTTACGTTTTTCATCCTGTTCCCGCTCGGCCAAATCCCGATAGGTTTGCGCCGTCTCAACTTCGGCCCGCCAATTGCGCTTGACGACTTCGATCGTCTCCTGTCGATCTTGCGCGTCCTGGGCCATGGCAGATTAAAGCTCAAAGAGCCGCGGACTGCTCACGAAAAATTCCGGAGCTGGTAATTTATCCCCGAGATTGGAACCCGTGAGAAAATCCGGGGAGCGCGCGCTTCCAGTGTGCCGCGTTTGGCATCCTGCCGAACATCTTGTCACAGAAAACCTTGGTGAGGATGCGAAGTGCAGGAATATGTCGTTAGCGCCAAAGGCGCAGCATTCACGTGAGAGCCTGGCGCAGCGCCCCGGGATTGTGGAACTACCGAAACACCAGCGCTGAAAGCGCGATTCAACTTCCGGCGCGAGTTCGATACAAGAATACCGCGAGCTGCTGCCCGGACACTTTCGGCGTCGATCTTCGACACGCGCTATGTCTGTGCTTGCGAAACTAGAATTCCCTGGGGCGCTGCCCACAGGCTGCAGAGTGAGATAGCGCCTTTGGCGCTAAACTTGTACGCAGAACAGGATGCTCTTCGCCGCACGCTGGAAGACTGCGCTCCCCGGATTCACCGTCGTCAATCAGCTGGCTCTATCGCAGTGCTGATTGCTGGCTCCGTCCTTGCTCTGAGTTGCTGCGCCGTAATCACCAGCGCGACGGAGCCGATAATTAACACGCCGGCCACCAGCGTGCGCATGGTCAAAGTCTCCCCGGCGAAAGCGGCGCCCAGCAGGACGGCCACGATCGGATTCACGTAGGCGTAGGTAGCAACTTTTGCCGGATCGCAATGGCGCAACAGCCAGATGTAGGCAGTGTATCCAATCACCGCTCCGATAAGGACTAAATAGGCGAATGACGCGAGCGACAGGATCGACATGGAATTCGGATAAAAGTGTCGCGTCTCGCCAGTGGCAAAGCTGGCAAGCAAAAGAAGGAGTCCCCCGCATAGCATCTGTTGGGCGGCGGTCAGAAAAGGAGAGGCTGCGTGTTTCGCTGTCCGGGAATAAAGCGAGCCTGCCGACCAGACGAAAGACGAGACAAGCAGGATCGACATTCCAATTGCAGAATGTCGTCCGCCGTTTGAGGAAAGGCGCAGTGCCGGACCAAGCAAGACGCCAACACCAGCAAATCCTCCTACCAGACCAAGCCAGACTATTGGCGTCGGCCTGGGCGCGATTCCAGCCGCCCACCCCAGCACCACGATGTAAATGGGAACTATGGCAACAATCAGTGCCGCCAATCCTGAATCGATATACTGTTCTGAGATCGTCACTCCGCCGTTGCCTGCGAGGAGCAAACAGGCGCCAATAATCAAAGAGGTGCGCCAGTTCGCCCAACTGGATTTACCGATCCCTTGCGACAACGCGATTGAATACATGATCACTCCCGCAATAAGGAATCGAGCGCCGGCCATTAGAAACGGCGGAATGGTTTCAATCGCGAAGCGGATGCCAAGAAAGGTCGAGCCCCAGATTAGATAGAGAGCGGCGAACGCAACGATGATCCGGATTCTTGTTGGGGCAGTCATGAAGTGCCGACAATCTGTCATAAAATTCAGATTCTGCGCGCCTTGTGGACCGCGGGCATGTTGCCGGCGGCCCTCCTGCATTGCGATTGCGGCGACCGGTGGGCCGAAGCTGTCCGGCAACATGCCGAACAGAGCGGGCAGAATGCCCGCGCTCCCCAATCTTTTACGAACGCTGCTACGCGCCGCGCCTAAAAAGCAATCGATATAGCAGCAACAACAGGATTGCCCCGACGACCGACCCGATAAAACCCGCTGGTTGCCCGGGCTGGTACCAGCCGACGGCCTGGCCGAGATAGCTCGCAACGAGCGCGCCGGCGATGCCGAGCAAAATCGTCACAATGCAACCGCCGGGATCTCTTCCAGGCGTCAACAATTTCGCGATGGCGCCGACGATAAGACCAATAAGCAAAATCCAAAGAATAGAATGAGCGCTGAAGTCCATATGAGAAGGAGTTCTATCAAATTAACTGCCTGACGGCAAGGAATTGGATTAAGGCTTCGCGGCTGGCACGACTACCTCTACACCGCTTCGCGGAATTTCTCAGAGCTCGATCACCTGCGCCGAGTGAATGTCATCGCTCGCGCGAATCTCTTCGAGCAGAGCTGCGTTGGGCGCGCTGTCGAGATTCAGAACGGTCAGGGCGGTTCCGCCGGCCTGATTTCGACTGAGCGACATCGTGGCAATAGCGTGCCGATTCGCCCAACCATTCCAGGACGATCAGTGTTTTCGAGCACGAGCACGACCCCGTGCGGCCGCGCTTCGACCGGGCGACTATTCACGCTCACGATCCGCGGGGTCGCACCGAAAAAGGCGCCGCCGACCGAGACCGTTTTCCCTTCGCCGGTAGCGGCTAATTCGAGCATGTCGTTATAATCGCCAGGCGCGCTCAGACGCGATTCGCTGACCTTCAAACCGAGGCTTTTGGCAAATGCCGGGGCATTTACTTCATTGATGTCCGATCCACCAGCGATCTGCAAAAAACCTTTCAGGATTGAGCGTGTGATCGCGGTCGTGTCCACTTCGTTCACTTTTCCGCTATAATTGATGTTCAAGGCGTCGATGCGTTTTGGCGCAATTTGCGAGAGAAAACGCCCGAGCTTTTCGCCGAATCTAAGATGCGGACCGATGACAGCCAGCGTCTTGGCGTCGAGGTTCGGCATATTAACCGCGTTTCGGATCGTCCCTTCGAGTAATGCGGCGCGAATCGACTGTGCAATCTCGATGCCGACGCTTTCTTGCGCTTCCGAAGTAGAAGCGCCCAGATGCGGAGTGAGAATGAGGTTCGGCGCGCTGCGCAAGGGCGAATTTATCGGCAGCGGTTCGGTCTCGAAGACATCCAGCGCTGCGCCAGCTACATGCTGATCTTGTAACGCTTTGGCGAGCGCCTCTTCGTCGATCAAGCCGCCGCGAGCGCAGTTGATGACGCGGACGCCTCGTTTTGTTTTTTGCAGTCGGTCGAAATCGAGAAGATGACGCGTTTCTGCGGTCAGCGGTGTGTGTAGCGAAATGAAATCGGCGCTCGTAAGCAGATCGTCGAGGTCGTCAACCAGCTCGACCTGCAAACTGCGGGCCCGCGTCGCCGAAAGATAAGGATCGTAAGCGACGACGCGCATCCCGAAAGCGATTGCGCGCCGGCTCAGCTCGCTGCCAATGCGACCCATCCCGATAATGCCGAGTGTCTTGTTGTAGAGCTCTACACCTTCGAAATTTTTTTTGTCCCAATGTTCGCTGCGAACGTTTGCGTCGGCTTGTGGAATCTTGCGGGCAACCGAGAGCAAAAGCGAAAATGCGTGCTCAGCTGTGGAAACAGTGTTTCCTCCCGGTGCATTCAATACAATGATGCCGCGCCGCGTGGCCGTCTCGACATCGACATTGTCCACACCCACGCCAGCTCGGCCAACCACGCGAAGTCGTGTTCCGGCCGTCAAGATATCGGCGGTCACTTTCGTCTGACTGCGGACAACCAGCGCGCTGAATTGCGGGATCAGATCAACAAGTTCGTGTTCACTCAGGCCGGTTTTGACGGTGACCTCGAGCGCGCCATCGCGCGAAAGCTCGTCAATGCCGCGCGGGGAGATGGAATCGGCAATCAGGATCTTCGGCGGTTCGTTCATGGCTAGCTTCGAGGCATTCTAACATCGAACGCCGAACATTGGACATCCAACATCGAGCGGATAATTTTCCGCCGCTTTAACGCTTCAACGGCTTTGACGTTCTACGTCAACCGTAAATGAGCAAACGAATCGACTCGGGCAGTTGTTGGGCAACGTTCGTCGCCACGCTGCCGCGGAGCAGCTTGGTCATGGCACTGCGTTGCGACGCGCCGATGATGAGGTAGTCCACGCCCAGCGTCGCAGAAAGATCCAGAATCGTCGAGGCGGTGTCCTCGCTGACGGCATAAACGGGAATTACGCAAATGCCCCGTTCGGTGCCAAGTTTGAGCATCATCGACATGATTGCGCTGGCTTCAGGGTTATCCTGCCATTTGGGGCGTCCCGGCACGGCCGGTCCACCACCATAAAAAATTGCGATCTCCTTCACGTAGAGCACGCAAAGAGTGGCTTTGCGCAATTGCGCTTCCTCCAAGGCAAACGTGAGCACGGGGGTGACACCGCGCGCCGCCACCATGATTTTTTGCCCTTCTTCCAAACGCGGACGCATCGTGGCCACAAGATCGGGCGTAACCATCCGGGCAACTTCGCGCGTGACCGTAAGCGTGGTGAGACCGTGCCGCTTTAAGGTGTAGGCGCGCAAACCCAGGCCGCCGATTAAGACGCATGTGACGAAGAAGAGTGCATCGGGTTTCGTATGCGCGAGCGTGAACTCGACGGCAGCGAGAATGACAAACGTAATCCCGAAGAGAACCCGGTCGTACCAGGTGAAGCCGGCGGTTCGGTTGACCGCACATGACCCGACGTTCAAGGTAATGGCCCCGACGACGCCGATCGCATACAGACCCGCCAGGGAAGTAAAGTCGGCGGCGCTCAGGACGACAATCACGGGCAAGCCGAAGGCGATCAGGAGTGGAATCCAAGGGACGCCGTGGCGATTCAGCCGCGTGAACTGGCGCGGCAGCTCGCCATCGCGCGTGACCATGTAAAGCAGCCCGATCATCGCGACAATGGCCGTGTTCGAAGCGCTCAGAAGGAGGAAGAAAAACACGATGCCAACGATCCAGCCGAACAGGCTTCCAAACGCGGGCGAAACAGAAGCGGCGCCGAATTGTTCGCCGATGAAACGCAGCATGTCTTCTTTGCGTTGCTCGATAGCGGCCGCGACTTCGCTTGCGCCGCTAAGATGAAGGGTTTGGCCCAGCACGCTCGGCAGAGAGAGCATCGCCCAGCCGAGTAGCGCGGTTGCGAAGACGACTTCGATCGCCACTGGCGCAATCGCCTTGAGCGATTCACGCGCGACGCTTGGGTGTTCCGGCGTCGCGCCGGGGTCGAGCTTGATTACCCCGGTCAAATTCGCGATTGATTCTGCGCCGGAGAGGGCAAGGATCACGCCGACGAACTGCACCCACAAAGCGCTAACGCTCTCGTGCCGGGGCTGCAAAAACTGCGTCGTTAAATGCGGCGCGCTGATCCCGATCAACACCAACACCACGATCACTGTCGGCAGCGCCAGCGCGATGGCCATGCTGCCGCTATGTCTCGGGCCGAAATAGTTGATCGCGCCTAGAAACAACAGCACCGCCGTCGTGGTCAGCGCGATATGATCGCGAAGAAACTTGATCCAGGTTATCTGCTCCGCGCCGGAAGTGATGTAGCTCAATGCAGACCAACCACTGAGCGCAGCCGTGACCGTCAGATCCGCAACCAGAAGTAGCGCCCCGACCACCGCCAGCAACCGGCCTTGCGAACGCGCCGCTGAGTATACCCCGCCGCCATCGGGGAAATGACGACAGATAACGATATAATTGATGCCTACCAAGCCCGTGACGGCGCAGACCGCAAGAATGATCGGAAGAGATGAGAAGCCTGCCGCCACGAACGCCAGGCCGATCACGTAGCACTTGCTCGTGCCCCAATCGCCATAGAGAAACGCGCCGGCGCGCTTCCAATCGACATTGCGTGGCCGATGCACTCCAGAGGTCGCGTCGAGAATAATATCAGCCATCGCTATTGGCTCTGACTCTTCATTGCGCGCTTGTTCGCTGGCAAGCTCTTTCTCAGCCACGCCCGCCTTGACTGTGAATCGACTCAATCAGATGTTTCTCCAGTTCTTTGTTTCGCTTAATGGATCGGCGAGTGGCCGCTCCAATGGGGGAACCAAATTCCGGCCGCGAATGCGGTGCGGATCGGGGCGAACGATGCGCGGCATCGGGAGCATTTAATGGCTCCAGCCCGACAGCTAACCTCGTCAGCATCATTAAAGGGCAAAAGGATGTCGCAGGGAAATCGACTCCTGAAGTGAGACGCCCCGTCGCGCGAGTGTCGTCTCGTTTGAGTCGAATCAATTGATACCAACAGACGTTAAGCGACCGCGCAATGTCGATTGGAAACGCGCGGCCGCGATTTTGTACGGCGACTGGGGCACGAGCAAGGCCTACGTCATCGGTCTCGCCTTTGCCGTGGCCGGCTACGCATCGTTCTGGCTCATCGCCCTGATGTGCGTCCTCACCGCACTCGTTGGCCTCAACTATATGATCATTTGCCGTCTCTACCCGGACGGCGGCGGCGTTTACGCGAGCGTGCGCCATCGCTCCGAAGTCATCTCCATCGTCGGTGCCTTTCTTCTCATCGCCGATTATTTGGTAACGGCGGCCATCAGCGCGCTTTCTGGGTTTCAATACCTCGGCGTTCCGCATCCGGAAAAATTCGCTGCCGCGGCCATTCTCATTATCGGGTTGCTCAATCTGCTCGGACCGAAACACACGGGCGGTCTCGCTTTTTTGATTTCGGTGCCAACTGCCATCGTCGTCGTTGTTCTCGGACTTTTCAGTCTGCCGCACATGGGGGAAGCGATTGGTCGTTTACAACCGTTGCACGGCGGCTTCTGGCAAAATTGGGCCGGCTTTGTCGGAATCGTGCTCGCGCTGTCCGGGGTGGAAGCGATCGCGAATGCAACTGGCGTGATGAAGCTCGATCCGGGCAGCACTGATGCGCAACCATCTGTGCGCAAGACTTCCACTCCCGCCATTCTGTGGGTGATGATCGAAGTCTGTCTCTTCACCGCGCTGCTCGGTCTCGCCATGCACGCGCTCGGCGGACTGCAAACCGTTAACGGCGACGTCAACGCGCCCGGCGCGCAAGGTGTGCGCGATTACATGCTGCGTTACATGGGAGAAACCTTCGTCGGCGGCGCGCTTGGGCCCGCGCTCGGACATGCTTTCGGCATCATTGTCAGCATCGTATTCGCGCTGCTGCTGCTCTCGGCGACGAACACCGCGATTGTCGATCTAATCATGATCCAATTCCTCATGGCGCGTGACCAGGAGTTGCCGAAGATTTTCCAGCGCCTTAACAAATGGGGCGTGCCGAGCGCGGGCATGTTGCTCGCCACGCTTGTGCCGATGTTGCTTGTGGTTCTCGTAAAAGACATGGCCGGCCTCGCTGACCTCTACGCGGTGGGCGTCGTCGGCGCGATCGCTACGAATCTTGGGGCGACCGCGACCGACCGGAAGTTGACTATCAAATCTTGGGAGCGGACTCTCATGTTCGCGACGTTCATCGTCATGGCGGCGATCGAAATGTCGTTGCTCATCGACAAACCGAATGCGCGCTATTTCGCGGTCACCATTCTCGCTGTCGGATTAATTCTGCGCGGGCTCGTCCAGGAACGCCGGATGAAAAAGGAGAGGCCGGCAATTGCGCCAGAAAAGCTACTTGTCGATCTTGCGAGGACCGCTCCTGTCACCGCACTGCCCGCGCCGGTGGGTGCGGAATCGATCTTATGCGCGATCCGCGGGACAGGCCGCACGCTTGATTTCGCGCTGCGTGAAGCGCGCAACACAAAGTCTCGGCTTTATTTGCTCTTCGTGCGGGAACAACCCTTCATGACCGAGCAGGACGTCAAACGCAAATGGCAGGAAGACCCCGAAGCGAGCACAATCTTTGCCGAAGCGAAACAAAAAGCGGCCGATCAACCGCCGTTGTTCTGTTACGCTGTCAGTCCATCGGCGGCCGAAACAATTGTCGATGTTGCCGCGACGCTCGGCGCATCGCGGCTCATCCTCGGCGCACCAAAACGCAACGCACTGCTCAATCTGCTTCGCGGCAACGTCATTCGCGAAGTATCGAACTCACTGCCGGAAGAAATCGATCTACTCGTCTACGCGTGAAGCTGCACCGCCACTTCGAACTCCGCAGTTTGCGGAAACATGTCGAGCGGCGTGACCGAATTGATCGTGAATTTTCCCTGCAATTCTTTCAAGTCCCGCGCCAATGTCGCAGGATTGCACGAAACGTAAATCAGTGTGGCCGGCGCAAGATCCACAATTGCCTTTCGCATCGCTGCGCTCAGTCCGGTTGCCGGTGGATCGACAAGCAAAGTCGTCTCTTTGCTTCGGAACCCGGGAGCTATTGACCTCAATTGCCCGAACGCAAGATCGACATCTCCGGCAATATAACTCTCCTTTGCTGTCGCGTTCTGCCTGGCAGCCTCAATCGCAAACCGATTCCAGTCAATCCCGATTACGCGCTCGAATTTATCAAGTAACGCTTTGGCAAAAAAGCCGGCACCGCAATAGGCATCGATCAGGAGTTCCTGATCAGGCCCGACCAGATTGTCGACCAAATCGCGCAACGCATTTGCCACTGCATCGTTCGTTTGTGAAAAAACTCGCGGGCGCGATGACACGCGCAGTGTGTAATGTCCATCGCGCACTTGAGGTTGGGCCCGCAATTCCGCTAATGCGCGATTGACCTCGTCGCGCGAAATTGGGCAACGCTCGATGTCGATCAAACGATGCGCGTCGCGCCGGAAGAAACCGATCACGCCATCCTGGGCGTGAACGGTGATGCGACTGCGATACCCATATTGTTTGGGAGACGGGATGATTGGTCGCATCGGAATATCCTTGAGTTTGCCAATGCGTTGCAGAACGTCGCGGACCTGGCGCCATTTGATCGCAAGTTGATGCTCGTAGTCGATGTGTTGATACGCACAGCCGCCACAGCGGCCAAAGTATGGGCACTCCGGAGTAACGCGATGCGGTGAACTTTCTTTAACATAGACAAGTTCCGCTTCCGCGAATTGCTTTTTCTCACGCACGATTTCGGCCGAAACGGTCTCGCCCTCGATCGTGTAAGGAACGAATACCGCCTTGCCGTTTTCACGCGCCACGCCCTTGCCGCCAAAAGCGATATCCGCGATTTTTAGATCGACAATGCGCATATCATGAACATCCTCCTTCAGGATAAAGATTCGCGTGGGCCGCTTTTGCCTTTGACTTTCCCTGGCTCCCTTAGTCGACTAGGAGTGTTTTCGAATATCCCGATTATGAAAAATTCTCCGATCGTCGCGTTACTGTTATCGGCTGTTTGTGCTCTATCGCCGATTCGCGCCTGGGCACAGGGCGCCGAATTTCCAGGCGTGGAAAAGGCGATGTCGCCGCAGGAATATGATGCAGCCGGCTTGCAAAAACTGACGGCCGACGAGCGCGCGCGATTGGATGAATTCATTCGGCGCTTTGTTGCTTCGAGTAATCAGGTGGCGGCGGAAAAGGCGGTCGACCGCGCGGTGAAAGAACGCAAGGTGACTCCGCCTGAAATCATTCAGAGCCGGATTGTCGGCCCTTTCACCGGATTTAATGGCAGCACTGTTTTTACGCTGGAGAATGGTCAACGATGGAGGCAATCGCAGCCGGATAGCCGTTATTTTCCGAAGGTCGAATCGCCACCGGTGATCATCGCTAAAGACAGGATTGGTTACCGCATGTACATCGCCGGGGGCGGAGACGTCCGGGTTTCTCGCGTCCATTAGGCGGCATCGCTACATTCTTCCGCGCCTGCGGCGCTTCCTGCAGCTAGAGCAATGTCGAACTCGCTCTAGTAATCCCGCACGTAAGGATATTTTGATTCGTTGCCGAGCTCGGGCGGAAACTCCGAATAGCCAGCGTGAATATATGGAATATCTGGCGGCAGCATCGGGTAGTAGCTTTCCCGCCAGGCCGGAAATGGAAATGTCAGTATCTCAAGCAGGCCGGCCAGGTGGCGCGCCCCCGAGCGGCCCACTCCACGCACGACACCGTATCCATTGGCTGCGGCATTTCCCTCGTAGGTGTTGACCGTTGTCACTGTCACAAAGACCTCCGCAGGAGCGATGAAAAAATTCGAGAGACCGCGACCGAGTTTGCGCGTTGGCCCATAGTCGTTCGACGGCGGGTCTTGAATATCGGCGAAGGCACTGGTGGCAAGAGCGGCGAGTACGGCGAGGGCAAGAAGAGTTTTCATAGGCGCGCGAAGTCAGTTAAATGATTATGCAAAGGAAATGCAACAACATTTTACTTTCGATTAATAGCCGCGGCGCATTTCCGAGTCACGATCATCGACGCAGTGATCGTGACAGCGAGAATGACAACAATCACAACGAGTGAGATACCGGTTGGCAGATGGAAGTGATCGGCGAGAATCATCTTGATCCCGACAAAGCCGAGCACGAAAGCGAGCCCTGTTCTGAGGTAAATGAAGCGCTTCATCAAGCCGGCCAGCAGAAAGTAGAGCGATCTCAGGCCGAGAATCGCGCAAATATTGGAGGTATAAACGATGAAAGGGTCGCGCGTAATCGCGAAGATTGCGGGAATCGAATCGGCCGCAAAGATCAGGTCCGTGACTTCGATCACGATCATGGTGAGAGCAAGTGGGGTCAGCATCCAGCGGCCATCGATGCGCACTTTAAAATGTTCGCCATGAAATTCGGGTGTAATTGGAAATATACGGCGGCACGTGCGCATCACCCAACCCTCGCCAAAATCGCGCGGCGGATGTTTTCCAAACAGCATTCGCAATGCAGTGAAGAGGAGGAACACGCCAAAAAGATAAAGAACGAAATGAAACCGCTGCACCAGTGCGATACCGCACAAGATCATGGTGCCACGCATGATGAGCGCGCCGACGATTCCCCATACCAAAACGCGATGCTGGGCAAGTGGAGGAACGCGAAAATGGGCGAAGATCAACACGAACACGAAAATGTTATCGGCGCTGAGTGAATACTCGATGAGGTAGCCGGTAAGAAAATCGAGCCCGTGCTGTGGTCCTTTGAAATGCCAGACCAGGGCATTAAAACCAAGCGACACAAGCACCCACAAAACGCTCCTCCGCGCGGCCGCGCGCATGCTCAATTCGCGACCGCGATGCTTGAAGGTGACAAGGTCGACCGCGAGCGCGACAAAAACACCTATATGAAAGGCGATCCAAAACCAAATACTCGTCGACACGGCTGCGAGGTTTTCATGCCGCGAGGCTTGCGGCAACCGCAAATTGCAAGAGGTGCCCATTCGACCTATAGGTCACATGGGACTCACATGTCCCATAAATGGATCCTGAACTGCAAAAACTTGTTGAATCGGGAAAACTCACGGCAGAAGGCGCCGAGCAGCTCGAAAAATTAAAGCCAGGCACGTTTTGTCTGCACAGGAGTTGGGGATTCGGCCGGGTGGCTGAATGGAACCTGCTGCTCAACCAGATTGTGATCGATTTTACAGGAAAGAAATCTCATCCCATGCAGGTTCAGTACGCGGCGGAAAACCTGACACCGCTTGCCTCGGAGCATTTTCTCGCACGCAAGGCGAACGACCTGGCATCGATCAAAAAGCTCGCCGGGGAAGATCGAGTAGCCCTGGTGCGAAATATTATCGAAAGCCGTGGCGGCCAGGCGACGGCTGCCCAGATCGGTGAATGGCTGGTGGGCGATGTTCTGAGCGAAGCAGAATGGAAACGCTGGTGGGAATCGACAAAGAAGTTACTCAAAGCGAGCGGCGCTTTTTCCATTCCTGCGAAAAAGACCGAGCCAATCCAACTGCGCGGCGAAGGGGTGTCGCATGCCGATGAACTAATTGCTTCGTTCAACAAAGCGCGGCAGCCAAAAGAGCAAATCGCGGCACTCGAGCAGATCCTAAAATTCCATTCGCAATTCAACCAACCTGAAAAACAACTGCAGCCGATCATCGCGACGATCGAGAACATGGCGGTGCGCAACCAGAAATTGCATCCCGAACTCGCGTTCGAACTTATCATCGCGCGCGACGATTTGCTCGAACGCGTTCCACAACTGCATACGACGCACATCGGTCTGACTCTTTCAAAATTAATTCTCGAGGAAGAGAAGCGGTTAGCGTCGGTCTTGCCGAAATTGCCGGCGGCAAAAGAGAAAAGAGTCTTGCAAGCGTTACCGTCGGCTCTCGGTCCCCGCTGGACGGAGCGCGCCTTACAATTGATGCAGGGGAATCACGGTCGCATGGTCGCGCAAATTCCGCGCATCTTGAGCGAGGCCGGACAACATGCCGAGCTTCGGACAATGCTCGAGCGGAGCATCCGCGAACATTCCGCCACCAGCGAGATGCTGGCCTGGCTCTGCAGCGAACGGGAGCGCTGGAGCGAGTTGATTACACCGGACCTGCTCGGGGCGATTTTCGCGACCCTCGAACGCGAACAACACAACTCTCCCGGCCGCACCAGCAAGTTGCAGCGGGCGCTGGTTGAAGATCGGCAATTACTTGGGGACATTGTTAAGAAAGCGGACGTCGGTATCGCGCGCGACATGATGCGCCGACTGCAATTAAGCCCGCTATTTGACGAGCTAACCAAACGCTCGCTTTTAGGCCGGATCGTCAAAGTCTATCCGGAGCTGGAAGGCACGATCACCGGCGGGCAGCCGGAGGAGAAGACCGCGCAGTTAATCGTTTCCTGGAGCAGCCTGGAAAGACGCAAAGCAGAATACGAGGAGCTTGTGAAAGCAAAAATTCCGGCGAACACCAAGGAGATCGCACTCGCCAGGTCGTACGGCGATTTGAGCGAGAATTTTGAATTCAAGGCAGCCAAGCAAATGCAAAGCGTGCTGATGCGACGCAAAGCCGAGCTCGAACAAATGCTGCAGAACGCGCGCGGAACATCTTTCGAAAACATCGATACCTCGCGTGTTTCGATCGGCACAATCGTCACCCTGCGTGCCGTGGAGACGAATATAGAAGAAACCTACACTATTCTCGGCGCGTGGGACGGTGATCCCGATCGCCACATCATTTCGTATCAAACCGCCATCGGGCAGGCGTTGCTCGGGCACAAAGTTGGCGACGCTGTTTCCCTCAACACGGAGCATGGCCTCGCTCAATTTACGATTGTTTCAATCCAGCCCGCGCCGCCGGATGAGACCGCGCCGGCTCCGGCTCGCTCTCTGGAATCTGCCGAAGCTGCGATGGCCGAATAGATTCACCGCGATAATCGAGTTGAGCCGGGAACATGCAGCTATGGGTTGTTATGTCAGTAACTCGTACGAAAGAACACTCAGGCAATAGATCGCGGCGGTTTCTACCCGCAGGATGATTGGGCCAAGAGTGATGGGGCGGCACCCATGGCGGCGGGCCAGTGCAAGTTCCGCAGGCGTGAAATCTCCTTCCGGCCCAATAAGCATCAGAACGCTTTGCGGACGATGCTCATGTTGGCTCGAATAGTCTGCGAGGATTTTCTTTAAGTGCTGCGCGTCGGGCTGAAGCGAGCCGATCAGGCGAAGATCGAATCGGGCGTTATCCTTCTCTACCGCATCAAAGAATTCCGGGAGCTTCCTCGGTGCGCGCACGCGGGGCAGCCAGTTCTGGCCGCATTGCTTGGCCGCCTCGATCGCGATCTGCCGCCATTTCGTCTGCTTTTGTGCGGCGCTTTCAAAATCAACCTGCACCACGGTCCGATCGGAAATGATCGGCGCAATCTCGGCCGCACCGATCTCGACCGCCTTCTGGACGATCAACTCCATGTTTTTTCCTTTCGGAATTGCTTGTCCCAAAACGATTCGGCAGCGCAATGGGGGTGTTTCGGCCTCGTGCAATTTCCGCAAACGAATTTCGCTACTGCAAGCATTGATAATTTCGGCCGTGATTTCGCGGCCGCCTCCGTTGAAGAGGACAAGCTTCTCTCCGCGCTTCATGCGCAAGACATCGCGTGCGTGATGGGCTTCCGATCCCGTCAACGCGAGCGTGTCCGGGTTCCAATTCTCCGGCGAAATGTAGAAGCGATGCACGGGCGATATGACCTATACGGCGATGGGAGTTATGGGACAGGCACCCTGGTTTCTTTATTGGTAGTCGGATGCGATGAGCGAATTGATCACCAACACATTCTGCAGCAATTTGCCTATCGGCAGCTCCACCCCTCGTTTTTCAAGCGACTCGATTACGCTCTCAGTCGGAATGTTCCCAATCAGCGCGTCCTGCGCAAAGGGGCATCCGCCGAGGCCACCCATGGCCGAGTCGAAGCGGCGGCAACCCGCGTCGTATGCGGCGAGCACTTTGGCTGAAGCTTCGCCGCCCGCGCTGTGCATGTGCACACCGATATCGTAGCTCGCGTATTGGCTCGTTACCGAGTGTACCACCCGGCTGATCAGATCGGAGGCGGCGACACCGACCGTGTCAGCCAGTGAGATAGATCGGATCGCGAGGTTGGCGATTTTCTCAATTGCCTCACTCACCTTGCCCTCATTCCAGGGATCGCCATACGGATTGCCGAATGCCATGGAAATGTAAACGACCATGCCGAGGCCTGACTCATCAGCTTTTGTTTTAATTGACTGCAAAACTTTGTAGCATTCCTCGGGTGTCTGATTCTGGTTTTTTTGCAAAAAAGTCGCCGAGATGGAATAGGGATAGCCAAGGGTGGTCACAGCCTGGGTTGCAATAGCGCGTTCTGCACCCCTCTCGTTTACTACGATTCCGATGATTTCGACATCCCGGGCTGGACCCATTTGCTCCAGCACCTTCTCGCTGTCGGCCATCTGCGGAACAGCCTTCGGTGAAACAAAACTTACGGCATCGATGTGTTTGAAGCCCGCCTCGATCAACGCGCGAAGATAGCGAACCTTTAGTTCGGTCGGGATTTGTTTCTTGAGGCCCTGCCAGGCGTCCCTGGGACATTCGATCAGTTTTACAGGATCGTTAAGCATCTGTGAGAATATTAACAGTGAGAGATTCCTCGACTCCGCTGCGCTCCGCTCGGAATGACAGAAGAATTACCTAAAAAATTCCTTCGCGCGTTCGAAAAAGCTTTTGCGCAACGGAGTGTTTTCCTCGCCGCAAAGCGCGGCGAACTCCTCGAGTTTGCGACGTTGCTCGGCATTGAGGTGCGATGGGACCTCGACAATCAGACGCGCAAGTAAATCGCCGCGGTCGCGGCCATTGACGTTTATGATTCCTTTGCCGCGCAGCCTGAACACCTGCCCGCTTTGAGTGCCGGCGGGCAATTTCAGGTGTGCTTTGCCTTCCAGTGTCGGCACGGGCACTTCACTGCCCAAAGCCGCGGTTGTAAAAGGAATAGGCACTTCACAGTAAAGATTGTCTCCTTCGCGCTGAAAGATTTTGTGCTCCTTGATGTGAATCACGACATAAAGGTCGCCCGGAGGCGCGCCACGGACCCCGGCCTCGCCATTGTGTGAGGATCGTAGCCGCGCGCCTTCCCTGATCCCGGCCGGGATTTTCAATTTGACGCGGCTTGGTTTTTCCACGCGTCCCTCCCCATGGCACTTTGGACAAGGCTTCTCGATAATTTCGCCGGCACCGTGACAGCGGGGACAGGTTTGGGAAACGTGAAAAAATCCGCGCGAACTGATCACCTGACCACGGCCGTCGCAGGTGGGACAGCGAATCGTACGCGAACCCTGCTCAGAGCCGCTGCCATGACATTTGGCGCAGGTATCGAGCTTCTCGATTTCAATCTCTTTTTCGACGCCAAAGGCCGCTTCTTCGAGCTCGATTTGCATGTCGTAACGCAAATCAGATCCGCGCTGGCGATCTTCCGAGCGCGCGCCGGTGCCTCCGAAGAATGTCTCGAAAATTCCGCCGCCGAATCCGCCCCCACCAAAGACTTCGCGGAAAATTTCGAACGGATCATGGAAACCACGTCCAACTCCTGCGCCCTGGGCAAACGCGGCGTGGCCAAAGCGATCGTATGCCGCGCGTTTATCCGGATCCATCAGAACATCGTAAGCTTCCCCAAGTTCCTTGAACTTTTCTTCCGCATGCGGGTCGTCCGGATTTTTGTCGGGGTGAAACTTTACTGCCAGCTTGCGGTAAGCGCGTTTGACCTCCTCCTCGGAGGCGTTTGATCCAACGCCCAGAACTTCGTAGTAGTCGCGTTTCTTCGTCGGCATGTGACCGATTAAGTTCTATATGACCTGTGGAACTAATGGGCGAAGCAAGCAAGAAGGCTCACTTATTTTGGTGGTCCGCTGGAAACGACTACTTTTGCAGGCCGGAGCAACCTGTCTTTGGATCGATAACCGCGGCGGATCTGGCGCAAGGCCACACCTTCGGGAACTTGATTGCTCGGCTCATGCGCAATCGCTTCGTGCAGATTTGGGTCGAAAGTCTTTCCCTCTGCTTCGATGGTTTGCAGTCCGTTTTCGACCAGTAGATCGTTGAGTTGTTTCAATACGATAGTCATCCCGGAATAAACGGGAGACTGTTCGCTTTCCCCTTTCGCGGCTTCCAGACCGAGCTCAAAATTATCCACAATCCCCACCAGCTTCTCCAGCAACGAGCGGTTCGCGTATTTGACAGCCTCTTCCTTTTCGCGCGCAGCGCGCTTTTTGTAATTCTCGAAATCAGCCTGACTGCGCAGCGCCAGATCGCGAAACCGATCGAGGTCGGCTTGCAAGCTGGCCGTTGCATCTTCCGTCTCGGCTTGCTCGGCGTCCGTGGCGGGCCGGGACGCGGCGGATGAAGGCATCGATTTTGCCGATGCCCGCTCTTTCATTTCTCTGTCTTTTTCAGCAGGAATCTTTTTCATGTTTTGCGAATCGCAATCAAGGTGATGTCGTCATTTTGGGGAAGTGAACCGATAAAATTGCGCACATCCTCGATAATTCTTTTCACAATTGTCTGGGCGCCATCGCTCGCGCTGGCGCGAACCGATTGGATCATGCGATCCAGCCCGAATTCATCTCCGGCGCTATTGAGCGCTTCGGTCACGCCGTCGGTGTAGAGAACCAGGCAATCATCGCGCTCGAGCGGGACGGCGAAATCGGTGGTAAGCCTATCGAACACATTTCCGCTGTCAATTCCTACGACCATTCCCGGCGATTTCAACGGCGTAACACTCTGAGACGCTCGTTTGTAGAGTAATGGCGCATCGTGCCCGGCGCGCGCTAGCGTAACCCCGTCGCGTTGATGGTCCAGGATGAGATAGGCCATGCTGATAAACATGTCTTCCTTGATGTCGGGATAGAGTTGCCGGTTCACTTTTCGCAAAACATCGGCCGGAGAAGGATTCCGCGCCGCTTCAGCGCGCAACACGCTGCGGCAAATCGCCATGATAAGCGACGCGGGGACGCCCTTGCCCGAAACGTCGGCGATCGCCACGCCGAGCCGTTTCTCATCGACTTGGATGTAATCAAAGTAATCGCCGCTCACCTGGCGGGCGGGCACATTAAGGCCGCTGATCTGAAATCCGTTAATGGCGGGCGCTTCGGCGGGAAGCAAAATTCGCTGAATATCGCGTGCGATTTCGAGATCGTGGTCGAGTCGCTTCTTTTCGTTCGCCATCGAGTAGATAATGGCGTTATAGAGGGCAAAGGCAGACTGCTCGGCGATCGATTTAAAAACAACGAAATCGCCCTGCGAAAATGGTGCGGCCAGGGGACCATTGGCGACGGCAAGCACGCCTAGATCTTGTTTTGCGTAGGAGAGAGGGGCGGCCATGACTGATGCAGCGCCAAAAGCACTGCCCCACAATTTCGCCAACTCCAACACTTCTGAGAGATCGTTCAAGCAAAGGGATTGTCCTGTTTGCCAGACGCGCCCGATCAACCCCTCGCCCGGAGTAACCGAATGCAGCCGCAGATAATTCTCAAGGGCGATGGGCGCAGCGGCTGCTTGTTGCAAAATATTTGGCGGAACATCCACCAGCGGTGGGCAACCCTTGGAGATAAAGGCTGGAGTAAGCTTGCCGCCGGTACGATCGGTCATATAAAGCGAGCCACCGTGTGCGTCGAGAATGCGCGTTGCCCCTTCGACGATGAGGCGATGCAATTCTTGAGGTCGAATGGTTCCGCTGAAGGCTTCGCCGAGCCCGTGCAGAAAATCAAAAACCAGAGTTTCTTCGACCTGAATTTCCTCATGGGAGCGTTCCAGCCTTCGAATTCTCCGCGCCTGGTAGTAGGCGGTAAAAATCCATCCGGCCACAGACGCCAGAAGCAGTCCGAAAAGAAGAGTCGGCCACATGATGGAGGGGCCAGCTTACTTCGAAGGCGTCTCGTGATGAAGGTCTTGTTTTAGGTAATCGAGAACGTCCTTAAAACGAAAGAGATTTTCCGGCGCCGCTTCGCAAAGGGCTTCGTGCGCTTCCAGCATCGTTTGGGCTTGCTCCTCTTTTCTGTTCTCTCGCGACTGGTCCCCAGACCCGCGCTCGAGTGACTCACATTCGGGCGCAGTCGAGCCATTGGTGTGAATGTCGAATATTTGATCGAGGCCAAGCCCAGAGAGCAGATCCCGGCTGCGATTCCGGCAGTGAACGACATGAAGATGACCTCGACCAAGCTCCTTCAAGCGCAACGCCACGCTGGCCATTGTTCCCATGAATGTGGAATCCATCATCGCGCAATCCGCCAAATCAATGACAAACTCGCGATAACCGCGGTCCAACATCTCGCGCGCAAACTCTTTCAGGTTGCCGCTATTGAGGAAACTACCTTTTCCCTCTACTTTCACCCATACGGTCGGACCATTTACCCCTACTTGAATCGATGACTCCACGTTTGCTCACCTTAAGATACAAGATCAAGAGCCAGACTGTCAAACTTGGCCAGTCTCGGGAAGACTCCAGAATTGATTCGAATCGGAGAAGTCAGAAAGCCGTATCTTCCAAAGAGAGCTGGTCTCGTTTACTCCCACATGTAGGAGCGGTTTTCTGCCACGATCCGTCCACCTTCGATCAACAAACACCGCCACGCAATCACTCGCCCGTCGTCAAGATAATCGTCGCCGACGACCTTGAACTCTGTCTTACGAGTGCCGCGCACGTTTCGGTAGGAAATCTCCTGCGCCTGGACATGGTCGTGTAATTTTTCCTGGCGATACTCGAGCCGCACGGTCACATCGGCCGGCCGTTTGGCGCGCCAAAAGAAATCGAAGTAATCGCCGAAACGTTGACGTTGATCCAGCGCGGTCACGGCCCCATAGAGCCGGTATTGCCGTTCAAACGTGATTGGCACATCCTGAAGCGTCAGTGTCTTTTGGGACGGCGCTGTGCTTGAACCTCCCGGTTTCAGGGCGCTTGAGGTGCGGGGTGCTTCTTTTTTTGGTACCTTCTCGCTCAGAAAGTAAAGCTTCGTTTTTCGAAACTGAAAATCTTTGCTCAACGCGAGCTGGAGTGGCGTCACTTTTTCGACGATTCTAGGTTCTTCGACGGCGCCCTCACCGGAAGTACCGATGGCGAAAAAGATCAAGGCGAAGACTTGGGCAGCAAACCTCATTTGTCTAATAAAGCCGACTCTTGAATCAGGTGTCAACGGGCAACCGATATGTCGAATACGTCTTATAGGTCCTATGGAACTCGCGCGAATCTGAAAGTAAACTTCATTTGATGATTGATGTTCGGTTTGAGCGGGGTGTTTATCTGCCGCGGCAGGATTTGTGGCTCGATCCTTGGGACGCAAAACGCTTCGCCTTCGTTTCACACGCGCACATGGACCACATCGCGCTACACGATGAGGTCATTGTCTCGGAGCGCACGGCGCGTTTGATGCAAAGCCGACTTCCGGGCGAACGGACAGAGCATGCCCTGCCATTTGGTGAAAGACGAACCGTGCGAGGGTTCGATCTCATGTTGCTACCCGCCGGCCACATCTTTGGTTCGGCACAGTGTCTCCTTTTCGCTGGTGAGGAGACACTGCTTTACACGGGGGATTTCAAACTGCGACCGGGGAAATCCGCCGAGCAGGCGGAGTGGCGCCAGGCCGATACACTCATCATGGAAACGACTTTTGGCCTGCCCCGCTATCGATTTCCGCCCACTGAACGGGTTGTCGAGCAGGTGGTCGCTTTCTGCCGCGAGGCAATCGACGACGATCAAGTGCCTGTGCTCTTGGGTTACTCATTAGGCAAGGCGCAGGAAATATTGTGCTCGCTCGAGGGAGTTGGCCTCACGCCCATGCTACACGGCTCCGTTTATAAGATGACCCGCATTTATGAGGAGTTCGGCCAGGCGTTTTGCAAATACGTCCGCTACAACGCCGATGATGTCGCGGGGAAAGTTCTGATCTGTCCGCCCAGCGCAAATCGATCGCGCATGCTGGAAACAATTCCGCGCAAACGGGTCGCAATGATCAGCGGGTGGGCAGTGGATCCGAATGCACTTTATCGGTACCAGGTCGATGCAGCTTTTCCGCTCTCAGATCATGCTGATTACACGGACTTGATTCGCTATGTCCAGCTGGTGCGCCCCCGACGTGTATTTACCATTCATGGCTTCGCCGCCGAGTTTGCGCGCGATTTGCGCGAACGCGGCATCGAGGCTTGGGCGCTGAATAAAGAAAATCAAATGGAATTCTTGGGTCTGGGTCGCGCACCCGTCTCGGGGGCTGGCGAAGGTGTTTCGCCTTCGCGAACTTCCTTTGCGCGACATACGTACGAGACGCTCTCCGAGTTCGCCAAATTCGCGACAGTCGGGGAACAGATCGCAGCAACTCCTGCAAAATTGGAGAAGATCCGCTTGCTCGCCGATTACTTGCGCACGCTCGATCAAGAGCAACTTCCCATTGCGACGACTTATTTTACCGGCCATGCGTTTGCTCAGAGCGATCTCCGCACATTGCAAGTGGGAGGATCAATCATTTACCGCGCAATGATGGCAGCGTCGGAATTGAGTGAGGCTGAATTTCACCGCATGGCCCATGGTCATGGAGATGCGGGCAAGACAGCCTTAGAAGCCTTGCACGAACGCACCAAGCCCGAACCATTCACGCTGGAGCAGTCGCGTGATTTCTTTAATGCGTTGCACAAAGCACGGAGTGCCGTAGCCAAAACCGAACTCTTACGATCGCGCCTTGCCACGCTTTCTGCGCGAGAGGGTCAGTACGTGGTCAAGATTCTCAGCGGGGACTTACGCATCGGTTTGCGGGAGGGACTGGTCGAAGAAGCGATTGCCCGCGCATTTGAGGCGCCCCTTGATGAAGTGAAGGAAGCCAACATGCTTCTGGGCGATATCGGCGCCACCGCAACGCTTGCCTCCCGAAAAGAATTACATCGCGCAGAGTTGTCCATCTTTCGTCCCATTAAGTGCATGCTTGCGACTCCCGAACCGACAGCAGAAGCGGTGTGGGAACGGTTCGTTGGTGAGCGCTCGTCCAACCGTGACGAGGGGACGGCAGCTACAGTTCACGTGGAAGATAAATTCGACGGTATTCGCGCACAGCTTCATCGTAGCGGACAACGAGTGGAAATTTTTTCGCGCGACTTGCGGCGTATCACCGATCAATTTCCAGAACTGGCGGAGCAAGCAAAGAAGTTCGACCAAGAGCTCATTGTGGATGGTGAAATCGTTGCCTTCCAAGAGGGTCGCAGACTCACGTTCTTCGATCTTCAAAAGCGGCTCGGCCGGAAAAGTGATGTCGCGGATTTGTTTGAGGGCGCCACGGCGGATGTGCCGGTCGCGTTTATCATTTTTGATCTTCTATGGCTGAACAGACGCTCCTTGCTGAAAACTCCATTACGGCGCCGACGCGAATGGCTTGGCAGCTTGCGTCTGCCGCAGTATTTCCAAACTGCCGAGGTATTTCCCGCGCATTCTGCCGCCGAAATCGAGCAAATTTTCCAACAGGCGCGCCGTCGCATGAATGAAGGTCTCATGATTAAGGACCCGGAAAGTTTTTATTCACCGGGGCGCCGCGGAATGTTTTGGTTCAAACTAAAGAAGGAATTGGCGACGCTGGATGTGGTGGTGGTCGCGGCCGAGCTTGGCCATGGCAAACGCAATAATGTATTGAGTGATTATACGTTTGCCGTACGCGATGAAGCCACTGGCGAACTTTTGCCCATTGGCAAGGCTTACAGCGGGTTGACCGACGCAGAGATTGCGGAATTAACCGAGCACTTCCAGCAGAACACCATTGCGGACCACGGCCGATATCGCGAGGTGAAACCGGACATTGTGCTCGAAGTGGCGTTCAATTCCATCCAGCCGAGCACCCGCCATGCAAGTGGACTCGCGCTGCGCTTCCCAAGAATCAAAGCGATCCGGCGCGACAAAAATGTGGATGCAATCGACACGCTCCAGTACGCGCGCCAGCTCGCGGCCGAGCGCCCGTAGGAATGCGCGGGAGAAAAGGGCAACATCGGGCACACTCGCCCCTGGAATTCCAATTATGATTGGCTGTTCTTTGAACGAAGCGAATAAGCAAGCACGCAGCCGAGCGCGAGTCACTGTACCGGATAGATGCCGAAACTACCCGCGTAAACGCGTTAATTCGCATTCCATGACGCGCTGGCTTAATCATTTTCACCCACTCCGGCGCGATCGCGTTTACGTTTCTTCTTTTCTTCCTTCCCAGGCGATTCAGTGGGCGACGGCGAAGTCATCGGTGTCGCAGTCGCGCTTTGGCCAGGAGATGCCTCCGCGCCGCGTGTTTCCGCTTTTCCAGGCTGACTTTTGCTTTGCTGCCCCTCTGTGACTCGCTCTTGCTTCCTTAATACTCTTTGTGCCTTGCGCTGATCTTTACTTTGAGGCGAACGGTCGGATACTTGCGAAGCCGGTGTCGATCCTGGCTTCGCGGCCTCCGCCGAAGGAGTTGGGACTTTGGTCACGACTGGCGAAGCGACTGCCGGGGCCAGATGTGGTGTCGGTGAAGACGCTGCCCGCGGCGGCACGGTGGTTGTTTCGCGAGGATGCGGAGTTGCCGTGGCTCGCTGTAGCGGCGTTGCAGTTGTCGTGGCCGATGCGACCGGCGCCTGGCGTAATGGCGGCGTCGCCCTCACTGTGGGGGATGGAACTAATTCCCGTGCCGGGCTGGCAGTTGTAAGAGATCTGGGGCGGTGCAATGGCGCAGTGGGTGAGACCGTTGCGGTAGATGCGGAAATTTTGGGCGACGCGGCTGGAGGCGTTTGCCGTGATGGCGACGTTGGACCTGCCAAAGGCGTTTGCGTTGGCGAAGCCGCCGGAGATGCCAATGCAGGTTTCGAGGCTGGTGGCGAAGTTTCAGCCGTTGCTTGTGTTGGTCTCACGAAAGTTTTTGGCGGAGTATCCGGTGGCGGCGTGGCTTCCGATTTGATTTTCGCTCGCGCCTTCTCGGCTGCTTGCCGATCCCCGATTCCCTCCCAGCCACGTTCGACAATCGTCTGAGCGACCGTTTCCTTCACGTTCCGCGGACGTTCAGCCAGCTGCGCTCTGGCGATGACTGGAGCCGGGACCTGAACAACTTCACCTCGTATAACCGTACGTGGCGTTTCTGCGTCCACGTTCGCGGTGATCTGGCGCTCGAGCCGCAGGCGTTCAATCGGCTGCTGACTGCGGGCGCGCAGTTCGTCGTAGCTTGGACCTTGATTTACGTCCGTCGTATTGCTGTAAGTGAGATTGGTGACGTTTGTCGTCTCGTTGACGATAGTCACGTTGCGTTGGACCGGAATGACGGCTGTCTCAATACGGCGCGCGCCAAATTGATTCGTGGGAACGAAACAGTATTGGTCCGGGCCGATATCGTAATAATTGTCAGCCCAGTTATGAATACCGGCGCGTCGATCGAAACGCGCTTCGGGAGGCAGCGGGGCCCAACCGACATAATCATTGCTCTTGCGCCACGATACCCACGCGGGCGCCCATTCATCTCCGGGCAACCCAAACCCATCCGATGCCGCGCAACCGCGCCCATCGCCGGTAATGGTAGGTAGCCCAGCCGAACGGCTCTTCCGATATCCAAGTCCAGCCCGCGTCGGTGTAAACCCAGCGGCCGTTGGTGTAAGGACGCCACGAGCGCGACCGCTCGGCGCCCTGTGGCTGCCAGACATACCCGTAGCTCGACGTCTCACGCCAGACGCCATACGGCTCGAGTTTCCTGTAAAAGGTCGAATAGGATGCTGTCGGTACATTTCCAGAAGCGTCCGCTCCGGAAGATAGTGGCGGCGTCTCTGAAGCTTCGACGACGGGTGCGCCCTCTGCGGCTCGTTGCTTTTCAGCCAACGCTTTTTCACGAGCGTCGAGTTCGGCTTCCCGTTGAGTAAGTTGTTGCTCGCTCTGAGCCTGTCGTTCAGCAGCCAAACGTTTCTGTACCTGTCGCTCGACTTCAGCCTTTCGTTCTTCCTCGGTTTGCTGCTTTTGGCAGGAGCAAAATATCGCCAAAGAAATAATTACCGGCAGGGCGAAAAGGTTCTTCATGTCAGGATTAGACCCCCTCCATTTTTCGTTATTCGAACAAAGGAAACAAAACCTCCGCCGGTAGAAGCAGAATCAAGGCGGCGGCGGCGAAGGCGAAGTTGCCGGCATCACGACTACGGTTTCGATCTGCTCCCGCCGAAAACGCTGGATATTGGCATATACAGCCAGGAGCGCCATTGCTCCGAGGATGATGAGCATGATCACAACACCACTCTTCGGAACTTGGGATGGTGGTGGCGCTTCGCCAGCCGGATGCATTGAATTCACATTTGACTATCGATGTCCGGCTTGTGCGCGCAAACTGCATTCACTCTAAACGTAATGCCGCGATCTCATCCATGACACGCTGGCTTAATCGCTGGTAAATATCCTTCGCTGTCGATTTGACGTCGGCGGTCGTAAAAAAAATTGGTTCTCCAATCACGATGGTTATTGGCACAAAGTGCAAACCACCACCGCCCCGCGGTAAGGCTTCGTGGGCGCCAAAGATTCGCATCGGCACGACCGGGGCAAGCGTTTTTGCGATCACCAGCCCCAATCCCCGCTGTGCGGGTTGCAAATTACCGTCGAGCGTCCGGGCGCCTTCGGGAAAAACCAGTGCCGCGTCCCCCGACTTGAGAACGCGAATCAGGGCCTTGAGCGCGCTGCGGTCGATTCCTTCCTGATTAACTGGGATGACATTTAGCTTGGGTAAGAGCCAGCCGAGCAGCGGTATGTCCATTAGCGTTTTGCGCGCCAGAAAATAGATCGGCCGATCACACGTAGTGCCGACAAGCGGCGGATCGAGGTAACTCTGGTGATTCACCGCGAGAATTACCGGACCATTTTGAATCATCCGCTCCCGATGAATTACTCGAAAACTAAAAAACAATCTGCCAATCAGGCGAGAGAGATTGTACCCGAGCCAGTAGTAAACGTTCATGGTTGAAACGTTGACGCAGCGATCAGGTGGAAACGTGGAGGCCGTTTTGTTGGAGTCGGGCAATGATCTCGTTGACGACTCCTTCGATTGTTAAATGCGAGGTATCGATGACGTGTGCATCCTGTGCGATGACCAGCGGTGAGACCGGCCGCGAAGAATCGGCGTGGTCACGCATCTTAATTTCATCGCGCTCCCCCTGCGCGGCACGACGGCGCAAACGCACATCGGGCGAAGCGTCGATATAAAATTTATAAGGAGTCTCTGGAAAGACAATGGAACCTATGTCCCGGCCCTCCACGACCACGTCGTGATTGCGCACGCAATCACGCATTTTCTGCACCGCAATTTCGCGGACTCGGGCCAGCCTGCTGACTTGAGAGACACTGTCGTTCACGCGGTCGTCACGCAGATAATCGGTCGGATCGACGTCATCGATAAAGATGCGCGACTCGTTGTTTTGAAGGCTGCAGGCGATATGGGCAGACTCCGTAGCCTGGGTGACGTGGCGTACATCTCTCGTGTCTATCCCCTTTTGCAGGATATACCACGTGATTGCCCGATAGATCTCCCCCGAATTCACGTAACCAAAACCCAGTCGCTGGGCAAGCTTTCGCGCGACGCTACTCTTTCCGGAGGCCGCCGGGCCATCAATAGCGACGACGCGATGAGAAGATTGAGAGTGCGGGACGAAATGCATGACGTGAGGCAACTTTAGCCACCGTTCTCGTGGCGACGCAATACGCCTCACAAGTCGAAGGTGACCGCTGCGGCCTCTGAATTACGCTTCCTCGACCGGAGCAGGAGCAAGTGAGCCGATGACAGGCGTGCTGATCTGCATCCGTCTCGGGTTGCTAAACTCTTCCAGCACGGTTTCAAATCCCGGATAAGATTCGCGGATGCAGTCGGCATCCTGAACAATGGTTTCGCCCTCGGCGAATAAACCAGCGATGGCAAAAGCCATCGCGATTCGGTGATCGCCAAAGCTCGCCACGCGCGTCCCGTGGAGCAAAGCCGGGCCATAAATTTGGAGGCCGTCAGTCATTTCGGTAACTTGCGCGCCCATGGTGCGCAAATTGTGTGCGATGGCGGCGATGCGATCGGTTTCTTTCACGCGCAATTCCTGGGCATGACGAATAATTGTCTGGCCATTTGCCAAAGCGCCTGCGACTGCGAGGATCGGCAGTTCGTCAATAAACTGCGATATCTCTTTGCCCTGCATAACGGTGGCTTTGAGGGGCACGCCCGTGACCTCGACGACTCCGCTGGGTTCATGTTGATCGACATCTTCGATGGCTTCCCGCACCTGCGCGCCCATTCGCAGCAAAATACCAAGAAACGCGGTTCTGGTGTGGTTCAGGCCAACTCCACGCACGAGCAGATGCCCGCGCGGTTGTGCCGCGGCAGCGACCAACCAAAAGGCGGCCGATGAAATATCGCCCGGAATGGTAAAGTCGCGCGACTCCGGAACTTGGTCGCCGAATACCGTGACGTTGCCATCGTCATCCTGTAATGTGCGAACAAGAAAATAGTTAAGCAGCACCTCGGTATGATTTCGCGTGGGTGACGGCTGTTCGATGGTGGTCTTCCCCCTGGCAAAGAGGCCCGCCAAGAGCAACGCCCCCTTGACTTGGGCGCTCGCAATGGGCAGACGATAGTGAATTCCACGTAACGAGCCGCCATGGATGCGGAGTGGCGATGTCTGTTCCGGCCCTTCGGCCACGATGTTTGCACCCATCTGACGAAGCGGTGTAATTACGCGGTCCATTGGACGTCTCGAGATCCCGGCATCGCCCACCAGGCGGCTCTCAAATGTTTGCCCGGCAAGCAGGCCAGCGAGGAGCCGCATGGTCGTACCGGAATTTCCGCAATCAATGTCCTTTTTAGGGGGCGTAAGCACACGCTTTTTCCCATGGACGATTAGCGTGTCCGGCTCAGGCTGTTCGATCTTGATACCCAAAGCGCGCATCGCATTGACCGTATGCATGCAATCTTCACTCGGGAGAAAGCCGCGCAATGTGCATGTGCCATTGGACAAAGCGGCGATAATAACAGCGCGGTGCGAAATGCTCTTATCGCCCGGTACGGTGATTTCGATATCGATTCGAGGGGCGCGTTTGATCCGCAATTCCATAAACGAAGTTTGAAATTTTCTGGCCAGAGGAAGGCGTCATCCCGGCGCGAAGATCAGCATCGGATACAAGACGCGATTGTCCAGCACTCCCCCCTAAGAACAAGTCCCTAAACCTTCAGGTCGATTTGTCAGGGCGCCTGGCGTCGGGCAAAATTTACGGAACCAGAAAAATCTTGTCGGTGTAAGGGTCCTTCACTTCAGTTCCTGGGGGGAATCCTTCCACATCAACGTACTTGCCAGGTGAATAGGGGCTTTCCACCAAATGAGGTTTGCCAGGGACGGGAATTCCGTACGGATAGTCTCCCTTTGCAACTTTTGTTGGGGCAGCCGTTGGAAGAGGGGAAGGCGCATTCTGCGGCTGCGGCGTGCCGGGAGGCTGAACGGGTCCGTTTGGATTAAACGGCTGCTGCGGCGGCGGGTATTCCTGGGTCTGGGCTGGTGAATAAGTCGCGACGCGTTGATGCGGGCGTTGCGGCGGCTCTTCCGCACAGGATGCAACAAAGAAAGCGGTGAACAGAACAAGCGAGAATGAGAATTTCATAAGTAAGGTTACTCTCACAACGTATCCACAGTCCGATTCGTTGCCAATCACAAATCGCTATCTTCTTTAACGCCAAAATGCGTCGACAAAGATCGACATGAATACAATAACGGAGCGCTTTTCATCCGAATCCAAAGGAGAGATGTCGAACAACTCCCGCGTACAAATTTTAGTGGTCGACGATCACGCCATGAGTCGCAAAACCCTCGCGCAATTTCTGACGTCGGCTGGCTACCGATGCAGCCAATGCGAAGACGGGACCAAAGCATTAGAAATAATTCACGCCAATCCGCCTTCGCTTCTTCTTCTTGATTTTGATATGCCGGGTCTAAACGGCGCTGAAGTATTAAAACGCCTTCGCTCGGATAACGACCCCGCAATCGCACAAATTCCGGTGATCATGTTGACCGGGCATGGGAGCGAAGCAAGCGAAGTGCGTTGTTTGCAAGCTGGCGCGGATGATTTTGTGACAAAACCGATCAACGCTGCGGTATTGCGGGCGCGAATCGAGACCCAGCTTCGCCTGCGTTCCATGCGGCGCCAATTAGAACGGCAAAACGATGAACTCGAAGAATGGCGTCGTAATCTCGAGCGCGATCTGGCCGCCGCGCGCCTGACCCAGCAATCGCTGATTCCGCACAAGCCCCCGAGGCTGCCCGGTTGGCAAGTCGCCACCTGTTATCGCCCGGTAATCCAGGTGGGGGGCGATATCTACGGTTGGCTGCCTATGAAGGAGGGCCGAATTTTGTTCTGGATCGCAGATGGCACCGGCCATGGAGCCGCTGCTGCGCTACTTACGACTCTGGCGAAACTCCTTTTTCATCATGGTAGCGTAGAACACAACACGCCAGCTAGGATCATGGAAGCCGTGAATAATGATTTCCGTAGCATCTTTGGCGCGCGATCTTTCATGACGGCTATGTGCGTTGCGGTTGACCCGGAGAGCGGGAGCGCAAGCGTGGTGGGGGCTGGTCACCCGCCGCTCCTGGTTGTACGCCATGACAGTGCGACTGAGTCGATCGCCTCGATCGCGCCTCCATTGGGTTTACTCGAACATCCAGAATTTACGGAGACGCTTATCGACTTGGAATCGGGGGACGCTTTTCTCCTCTATACGGATGGTCTATTTGGCTCGACGAAAGGCGAGCGGCACCGTCTCACCCCAAAGGGCTTGGAGAAAATGCTCGATCACTCTGCAGTCAGCGCCGAAGCGCTACTTAAAGGAATATTAGACCGGGCAGCGCCAGATGAAGCCAGCGATGGCTCGCCAGACGATGTGGCCGCACTGGCAGTTCGCCGGGTCGCCTAGCAAATTTTTTTTTGTTTCGTTAAAATTAGTGTTGCCCTCGCGCGAGCGAAACGATAATCAGCCTCTATGCCGAAAACCAAAAAGAAACCTTCCAAACGCAAACCCAATCCCGCCTTCATGAGACCGGTCCAACCTGACGATAAGCTTTCTGCCATCGTTGGGTCGCAGCCGCTACCACGTTCCGAGCTTACCAAGAAGCTTTGGAACTACATCAAGAAGCATGGTTGCCAGGATAAAAAGAAAAGAACCATGATCAACGCGGATGACTCACTCAGGCCGGTATTCAACGGTAAGAGCCAGGTGAGTATGTTCGAGATGACCAAGCTCGTCTCGAAACATCTGCGCTAGATCTTTCAATCCGTTCATAGCCCGGCGTTCGCGCGTCGGGCTATCTCCGGACGCAGCGAGATTACTCGCGCACCGATGGTGCGTTGTACCGGTCTTGCGCCCAGCCGCAATCCAGTCGAAGATGGCGGAGTGAAAAAATATCATTCGCTTCTTTTCGCCGCTGCGGCGTGTGTTTTCCTCTCTGCCCCGTTCGCTCGCGCTGAATCCGAGTGGCTGAACGATTACAAAAAGGCGCAGCAAGAGGCGACGACGAACAACAAATTCCTGCTCCTCGATTTTACAGGCTCGGACTGGTGCGGCTGGTGCAAGAAGTTCGACAAAGAGATTTTGTCGCAGCCTCAGTTTAAGGATTACGCGCGTGAGAATCTTGTGCTTGTCGAGGTGGACTTCCCGCGCGCCAAACCGCAAAGCGTCGAGTTAAGAAAGCAGAATCAAGAGCTTGCGCAGCAGTACCAAGTTCAAGGATTTCCCACTATCGTCCTGCTCAATGGCAACGGACAGAAGATTTGGCAGTACGATGGCTACTTCCCCGGTGGCCCGGACGCGTTCATTGCGCAATTAGAGAAATTGCGCAAAGGCTGAATACACGTTGACTCTAAAAGCTCGCCAGAGGACGCGTCCGTCCGAATGGCGGACTTTCGTGAGTTGATTTTTGCGGCAGACAAAATCCGCAACAATTTTCATCAAATGCCACGTCTGCGGGTGACTGCGTGTTGCGGAACTGGAGGCCTCTGCTAGATACACGCGTTTAGGTTCCTGCTTCCGAGTTCATGTTTTTTTACCGGCTGCTGCTTTTTTGTTTCGCCACATTAATCGCCACGCTTTGGCTCGGAGCAGAACCCACCCCGGCGACGCACGAGGCGACGCATGAAGAACGAGCCGCGCCGGACGAACCGGGTATCACGTTCAACTCGGTGCATGTCGCTGGGCCTTACGTCGCGATGACCTTTGACGACGGACCGAGCGCAACGCTTACGCCAAAGTTGCTCGATCTGCTGGCCGCGCACCATATTAAGGCAACGTTCTTCGTGATTGGCGAAAACGTCGCGGAACATCCTGAGATCGTCGCGCGAGCTGCCCGGGAAGGCCACGAGATTGGCAATCACAGTTGGTCGCATCCTAACTTTGGCAAAATGTCAGACGAAAATGTGCGTCGCCAACTCTGGCGAACCGATGATGCAATTAAGAACGCCACCGGCAAGCGTCCCACGTTGTTGCGGCCGCCGTATGGATCGATTACGGCCCGCGAAAAGCGCTGGATTCACGATGAATTCGGCTATCAGATCATTTTGTGGGACGTCGATCCCAATGACTGGAAACGGCCCGGCCCAGCAGTGGTCCGCAATCGCATTCTTCAAGAAACCCGGCCAGGCTCAATCGTATTGAGCCATGATATTCACCCAGGAACAATTGAAGCCATGCCTTCTACGCTCGATGCGCTCGGGGCAAAGGGATTTAAATTCGTCACCGTTTCGGAGCTAATTCGCGCGGCGACAGCTCGACCGGCCCGGTCACCGGCAGAAGCGCCCGGAAATGTCCGGGCAGCCGTCAACCCCTCGCCGTCTCCGACATCTGCGCCAAGCGGAGATCAAGCTCAATAATGATGTAGTCGCACGAAGTGCGAGCGCTTTTGGAAAGCCGTTGGCTGGAGCTGTCATTCAACCTTGGAGATTATCAGGCCCGCTGCCGCAGATAAGTAACTTTGCAAGCGCGCGCAGAGAACCGCCTATTTTTTTGCGGCTCCCGAGAATCGTTTGGCGAGGCTTTGTTCGGTTTGGCGGCGCGCGATGACGAAATGATTGTTATCTCCGTAGCTTCGCCACGGACCGGGCGGCACATCACGCACTTCGATAAACTGCCAATCCGTGACGTCCGTTGGAGCCAGGCCGAGATAATCGCGAACGGCCGGAGAAACATCCAAACCAGCCCCGTGGTTCAGATTGGGTTTTGGCCGTTCATTCTGGAATACATACTGGAAATGATCGGTGCGAAACGGGCCACAATCTTCCCATTGCGCATAACAGGTGCGATTGCCTTTCCGTATGGCGATCCAGCGACCTTTGCACACTGATTGACCCGGCCCAGTGTAGGCCTGCTTGAACCAGGGTATCACCAGTGGCGCTTCTGGTTTGAACTGGCCGTGGGAGACATCGTTATACGGGAGCGCACAGTAGAATGGATTTTGACGGGGAATGAAAGCGACTGGGATATAATTGCGCCGCGCCGAGGAGTCGGGGGTGTCAAAGCCACCGTAATTGCTCGTCCAATTCGCGTCCCAGGAGCTCTTGTGGTTAGGCACCGGATTGTTGCCCGCGGCTTGTTCTCCAATCCAAAACACCGTCGCCACAATATTTGTTTTCCAGGGAAAACGCTGTGTCGCAGGGCGCGAACTTGTCGGGATAAAAACTTGCGGCTCCACTTTCAGCAGCGCCTGCTCCCGCAGTCTCATCGCGTATTTGGCAAAATCCGCCGCCGTCGCGTATGGCGAAGTGGATTGTTCGTCGGCTTGGGTCGCGCCGGCTATTGTTAGACTGAAACAGGCCGCTAAAAGTCTCTTCATTTGGAAGTTGTCGCCACCTCTTATCCGATCACTTGGCTTTAGGCAAGGCAAATTTTTCGGCATAGCAATCGCCACGAATTGCGATGATGTAAAAATTCAACCGCGGCTAAGCACGGTCTCGCGGCTGAATTGTCGATCGTCGGTCTTCGGATAATCCAGCGTGAAATGCAAACCACGGCTCTCTTTTCGACTCAACGCCGAATCGACGATCAAGGCAGCCGCCGTTACCAGGTTACGCAACTCCAGTAGGTCCACGGATACTTTAAAATTCCAATAAAACTCGCCAATTTCGCGCTGAAGATTGCGCAACCGCGCACTGGCGCGTTGCAGTCGCTTGTCGGTACGCACAATCCCTACGTAATCCCACATCAGGCGTCTGATTTCGTCCCAATTATGATAAATCACCACCAGTTCATCTACGTCCTGCACATTTCCCGATTTCCATTCCGGCAAAGGAATTTCTTGTTTTGAACCCACCGGCGAACGCAGGCAGGCCGTTGCCGCGCGATGCGCCATAACCAGGCCTTCCAGGAGCGAATTGCTCGCGAGACGATTTGCTCCATGCAATCCGGTGCACGCAACCTCGCCGATCGCATACAGTCCTCGCAAACTTGTCGCACCGTTTGCATCTGTTTTGATTCCGCCACACTGATAATGCGCTGCCGGCACGACGGGAATCGGTTGCTTCGACATGTCGATGCCGAATCGCAAGCACGTCTCATAAATGTGCGGGAAACGCTCCCGAATGAATTCCGGCGCCTTATGCGTGATATCCAGAAACACGCATTTCGCGCCCGAGCGTTTGATCTCCGCATCGATCGCACGCGCAACGATGTCGCGCGGAGCGAGCGAGCCGCGCGTATCGTAGCGCTTCATGAAATCTTCGCCTCGGCTGTTGCGCAAGATTCCGCCTTCACCACGTACAGCTTCCGAAATCAGAAAGGATTTCGCCTGTGCATGAAAAAGGCACGTGGGATGAAATTGAATGAACTCCATGTTTGCGATCTGGGCTCCCACTCGCCAGGCCATCGCCACACCATCTCCGGTCGCGATGTCAGGATTGCTTGTGTACAAATAAACTTTCCCGCAGCCGCCGGTCGCGAGCACGATCCGATCCGAACGGAGCGTTTCTACCTCTCCGGTTTTTTCATCCAGGACATAGACGCCCAGACACCGATCTTCTACTGCAAACCCGAGCTTGGCTGCCGTGATCAAATCAACCGCCATGTGATTTTCTAAAAGCTCGACCTGCGGCCGCCGGCCGATCTCGCGCAGCAAAGTCTCCTCGATCTCCTTTCCGGTTACATCCCGCACGTGCAGAATGCGACGCTTCGAATGACCGCCTTCTTTGCCCAGATCAAGCTCACGATGCCCGGAGACTTCGCGCTCATCGAAGTGCAATCCCAGTTCGATCAGGTCGCGAATGCGCTCCGGACCCTCAGTGACAATCATGCGCACGATTGCTTCGTCGCAAAGTCCGGCGCCTGCCTCGATCGTGTCGCGCACGTGCAGCTCGAATGAATCTTCGTCACTGGTCACACACGCGATTCCACCCTGAGCCCAGGCAGTGTTTGTGTCGGCGCCTTTGCGTTTCGTGATTACGGCAACCGAACCATGTGTCGCAGCTTTTAGTGCGAAGCTTAGACCGGCTATACCGCTGCCGATTATAACGAAATCGTATTTCTTCATGGCAATCGGATATTGTCGATCAATCGAGTCTTGCCAAAGAGCACGGCCAGCGCGAGCAGCGAGTTCGGTCCGACCATTTCAACCGGTTGTAAAGTTTCCGCATCGACAAGCTCCACATAGTCGATGTCGGCCAGCGGCACTTCGCTGATCACCTTGCGCGCCACATCCACAACGTCGCTCGCGGATCTTTTATTGGCACTTGCAGCGGCCAGCAACGCCTTGTGCAACACTGCTGCCTGCTTCCGTTCCTCCAAATCCAAATACCAATTGCGCGAACTGCACGCCAGCCCGTCGTCTTCGCGCACAGTTGGCACAGCAATAATGTCGATCTTGAAATTGAGATCGCGCACCATCCGTCGAACGATTGCCAGTTGCTGAAAATCCTTTTCGCCAAAGGTCGCCACCTCCGGCGCAAGAATATTAAAAAGCTTCGCGACGACTGTGCATACGCCGCGGAAATGTCCGGGCCGAGATTTGCCCTCGAGCACACTCGACAACGAAGCTTCCTCTACATAAGCCGAGCGGTCCTCAAAATAAAGCTCCCTGGCCGCTGGCCGGAATAAAAGATCAACACCTGCATTTCGACAAAATTCTTCATCGGCTTTTTCGGGACGAGGGTACTGTTCGTAATCGCTGCCCGGCACAAACTGAAGCGGATTCACAAAGATACTCACGGCGACTTCGCCGTTGGGCCCGGCCCGCTCACGCGCAACTCGAATCAATTCCAGATGCGCTTTGTGTAGAGCTCCCATCGTCGGCACAAGCACCCTCGGTTTGGAGCGCTGTTGCGATTGAGCCTCCGCGATCGTGGTCACGATTTTCACGCAACGATTATCACTCAATCGCCTGGCGCGCGCGAATCTCCCACTTCAATTCAAAGGAAAAGAATAAACAAACCAGCGATCATCAGCGCGAGCATCCAGAACACATCCACGTTGAACCATGCACGGCGCAAGATGCCGACCCCGAGTCTTTCATAAACCAGGATTGCGATAACGGCCGTTACCAGAAGATAGCCCAGAGTATGGACTGCAATTGCACTTATCAGGAGAGAAGGGGCGCTGAAGTTAGCGAATTCGAGGCCGTGGTTCGGGTGCATGTGAACAGCCATCGCGCCACCTTGTGGGGCAAGCGTCTGCGGAGGTGATTTAAGAAATAACGGAATTAGCATCAAACCCGCGCCATGGGCCGATGCCATCACAAAAGACCAAAGAGTCAAATCGCCGAAACCGACGCGCATGCCGACCCAGTTGGGATGACGTGAGCGAAAAAGACGATACAATCCAAAGGCAAATAGGATCGCCGCGGCAGCAATTTTTAAAGCGAGTGGCGGAACGCTAATCCGCGCGAGGAGAACCGCGGCGATGATAATCCCAATGGAAAGAGCGTGCCCGAGAGCGATCGGTGGCAGCGCGCGAAGGACTGCTGCACGCTTCTGTTCCTGCAATCCCAGCCCAACAGCGAACAACCATCCCATCGCGGGATTAATCCCGTGAAAAGCGCCGAGCCCGAAGAGCGTCAGCCACGGCCAGAGCCCGCTCACGGAAAACAGAACGAATCGCTGGAAGAATCGCCTCCTTCGAGGCGGATCTGGTGAACACGATAATCGCTGTTCTCGAGGAAAAACCTTTCATCGAAGGTGATGCCGCCTTCCTGGTCGGCGTCAAGCTTGACCATCCAACTGCCGACGCCGTCGGGATAGAATTGCTCGTCCCATGCAGCGTAAAGTGAATTGGTGAAATAGATCCGCTTACCATCGCGGCTCAATTCCACCATTTGTGGGCCGCCGGCCAAGGCTTGCTCCGGATTCTTTGGATGGGGTGTTCGGTTAGCAATCCCGCCAATGCGCACCGAGCCACTCTTCTTCGGACTGAATGGATCAGACACGTCGTACTGCAAAAACTCCCCTGTTCCCCAGCAGGAGACGTAGAGAAATTTGTCGTCCAGCGACAAATTGATGTCTGTCACCAGCGGAGGCACCGCTTTAAAATCTTTTAGCATTGGCGGCAGCTTCTCTGGGTCGGCGGGTTCGGCTGGAATTTCGATTACCTTCTTAACGTCCCATGTTCCGTTGTTGCGATGCCAAAGCCAGATGGATGCGGACAAATCCTTCAGCGAAACGACGACGCCGACGAAACCGTACGCTTTCGTCGGATTGTGCGCGGGGCGCATCTCGAGAACCATCTGCTGTTCGTTGCCCAAATCGAGTGCCTGCACGTGGCGGCGGCGACGCAGGTCCCAGACGTGCATCTGATGTCCATATTTACCGCCAAGGAGCAGTTCGGGTTGCAGCCCGTTTTCGATCATGTTCGGTGTTCCCCATTCGCTGGTCAGCAGCGTGTCGAATCCAAGGTGCCACCAAAAATCATAATGCAAGAATTGCGGGCCCCGGTTCATTTCCCACTGACCCAGAATCTCGAACGTTTCACAATCGAGCATGAAAATACCTCCTGGACCGCCACCATTGGGCGCCCCAAGAGCGCTGACGTAAATGCCTTCCGGCCCACAGTGGATCGTGTGCGGACGCGAATAATTGGCGCGCGCAAAAACTTCTTCTGGCTCGATCACTTTGACGATCTCCGGTTCTCGCGGATTCGGCTTTGTGTCGATGATGTGCATGCGCGACGAGCGCAACCCAGGCACAACCAGGTAACGGCGCTCGACGTGCGGATGGGGCGCGTACGGGCAAAGGGCCGAACTGCACGCGTTCCAGCCAAAGTGATGCAGCTCGTCGCCAAACTCCGGCATCTTGACCTCGCCGACCCGCTGGCCGTAGGTGCTCGACTCGGGATCAACATCGACAACTAACAGCGCATCGTTAAGCTCGCTGCCAGGGGAATTGAGAGCCGCCACAAATGCATGCTTCTCCGGCGGAGCTTGCATCGCCAATCGCGGCGATGGGTAAAACGTCGGGTCCGGCTTTAAGAGCGGCACAAATTCCTTTCCGTTCTGTACTTCTCTCATACGTCTTTGCGGATCGAATTTCAAGATATCGTTCGAGCTGATCCCAAGCGGCAGACAAGGTCAATGCAACTTGAATTTCATTCGAGCCAAATGGCTTGGCGCGCCACCCGGAATCTCCCATGCCCGAAATTTTGCCAGCCGGCGCGCACCGCGAGTTTGTGCATTTCCGAAAATGAAAAGGCACGCTCGGCTGAAAGCCGCGCGTCGTAGCGTGTCATCGGTTCGCGAAAAATGAGCGCGGTCAAAAGATATACCCCAACCGTGGCCAGAAGGCCCCGCCGCAGATCGGAAACCAGAACAAAATCTCTGGATGACTCGCGGCAGCGCCACAGAACTCTCACGGCGTCTTCGTCGCTAAAATGGTGGAGCACGAGCGTGCAAAGAACGATGTCATAAGCTTCGGCGGGGCTCCAATCGAGAATGTTTGTTTCCTGGAATGAAATTTCAGGATAAGCGGCGCTCAACTTCTTCGCGATCTCGAGGGTAGCGGATTGTCGATCTAACGCATCAATCTCAACTTTCGCGCCAATTTTTCGTGCATAATCAACAATTAATCGCGGAATGTCGCCTGATCCGGTGGCAAGATCGACAATGCGCACATTGTCACCCGGCTTGATCCAACGGCGCACAAAATGGCGAATCAGTCGATAACTGCCGAACCAGCGATTGAGCTGGCGAATGCGTTTTAGATCAGGTTCTAACTCGGCCAAATCCGGCTGCGGCCGATCCATCATTTCCAGAACGGCCGGATCGAACCTTCGCTTCATTGGAGAAAGGTAGGGCGCTTCACCCGAAGCGCCTCGCAGGCGATTGAGGTCAATCGCCGCTACCTAAAAATTTTTGCCACGATTCGGGCAACTCCGCGGTTTCAATTTCGCTCGCAATCCGGCCCTCGAATTCCGGCTGGAAAGTCGTGCTTGTCCCGTAAACCATGATCACGTCTTCCGACCCTTCTACGCGAATGGCGTGCGCGACCCCAGGTGGAACGACCACTCCCACGTTGTTGTTGCTGTAATGATTGTCGCCATCGATGAAGAAGCGCATAATGCGCTTGGAAAAACCGGCACGCACATCGCACAAAATCATCTCCACGCGTCCCTGGAGAAAAAACATGACGTCCCATTGCTCATC
>WNFZ01000678.1_pt1 | contig 40430 bp, 31 predicted proteins | sample 5400081 | NCBI WGS metagenome assembly WNFZ01 (sample SAMN13153365, study PRJNA577476) | soil metagenome | isolation source: 80 cm soil or saprolite under grassland replicate 1 | place: USA:California | collected 2016-06-15
CCTGATGATGGCCAACCGGCCCGAGCACGTGATCGCCGACCAGGGCGCGGTCCACGCCGGCGCGGTCCCGACCACCCTGTACGCCACGCTGGCGCCCGAGCAGATCCGCTACTGCGCCGCGCACTGCGCCGCCAAGGTCGCCATCCTGGAGCACCGCGACCTGGCCAAGCGCTGGCAGGAGCTGCGCGAGGGGCTGCCCGCGCTCCAGCACGTGGTGGTGCTGGAGGGCGCCGGGGACCTCACCGGGTGGGAGGGGGTGCTCGGCTGGGACGAGCTGCTGGCCCGCGGCCGGGACGCGCTGGCCGCCGACCCGGACCTGGCGGGGCGGCTGCGCGGACGGGTGCGGCCCGAGGACCCGGTGACCCTGGTGTACACCTCCGGCACGATCGGCCCGCCCAAGGGCGTCATCCTCAGCCACCGCAACGTGCTGTACGAGTGCGCCGCGCTCGACCGGCTCACCGGCCTGCCCGACGGCATCGCCGGCGTGTCCTATCTGCCGTTGGCGCACATCGCCGAGCGGGCGCTGACGATCTACAGCCCGTTGTGGAAGCACAACCAGGTGTACTTCTGCCCAGAGCTGACCGAGGTGATCAGCTACGTGCAGCACGCACGGCCGCTGGCGCTCTTCGGCGTCCCGCGGGTGTGGGAGAAAGTCTGGGCCGGGCTGGTCGCCAAGCTCGACGCCGAGCCGCCGCGCCGGCGCAGACTCGCCGACGCCGCGATCGCGGCCGCCCGCCAGGTGGTGCGCCGCCGCCAGCGCGGCCAGGCGCTTCCGCTGGCGCTGCGTGCCCGCCACGCCCTACTGGACCGGCTGGTGCTCGCCAAGATCCGCGCGGGCCTGGGAATGGACCGCTGCCGCTTCGTGGCCAGCGCCGCGGCGCCACTCGCGGTCGACCTGGCCGAGTCGCTGGCCGCGCTCGGCCTGCCGGTCGTGGAGGTGTGGGGTCTGACCGAGACCACGGGGGCCGCCACGGGCAATCCGCCTGACGCGATTCGGATCGGCACGGTCGGGCCTCCCATCGCCGGCATCGAGCTCAAGCTCGCCGACGACGGCGAGGTGCTGGTCCGTGGGCCGATCACCACCCCCGGCTACCTGGGCCAGCCGGAGGCGACCGCGGAACTGCTGGACGCCGACGGCTGGCTGCACACCGGCGACGTCGGCACCCTGGACCAGGCCGGCCACCTGCGCATCATCGACCGCAAGAAAGAGCTGATCATCACCGCCGGCGGCAAGAACATCTCCCCGGCCAACATCGAGAGCCTGCTCAAGCAGCACCCGCTGGTCGGCCAGGCGCTGGCGTTCGGCGACCGCCGGCCCTACGTGGTCGCGCTGGTCGTGCTGGACCACGAGGTCGTCGCTGGCTGGGCCGGGCAGCACGGCATCGCCGACGCCAGCCCGGCCGCGCTCGCGGAGCACCCCCTGGTGGTCGAGGAGGTGGCGCACGCAGTGGCGGCGGCCAACCAGCGCCTGGCCCAGGTCGAGCAGATCAAGCAGTTCAAGATCCTGCCGGCCGAGTGGACCGCCGAGAGCGAGGAGCTCACGCCGACGCTGAAGCTCAAGCGCCGCGTGATCCACGGCAAATACGCGCCGGAGATCGACACTCTTTATGCGGCACCACCTGACCGTTCCTGACGCGGTAGCGTCCGCAACCACTTTGGGAGCGCGATGGTGCGCTGGGCGATCGAGCAGGCACGGGCGCGCGGTTGCCGCTTGGTCCAGCTCACGACCGACCGCCGGCGACCAGACGCACTGTGCTTCTACGAGTCACTCGGCTTCCGCGCCACCCACGATGGGATGAAGCTGCCCCTGCCCGAGTCGCAGGGTCGCTCGGACTCGCAGCCGTAAGCTGTGATCTCATGGCGATCGGGCAGCCTTGGACACGGGACCTGGATAGGGCACGGTCCGCGGCTACCACGAGGGCATTGGACCAATGAAGCCACCACTTGGACCAACAGGACGCGCCAACGACGGCGGTCTGGTGGTGTTGGCCATGTGTTGGCCGCCCGCTCTGATTCGCGTTATCGCTGCTCAGAGGCCAATTGTTGGTCCTTCGACCGCCAACAGGCGGTTCGCGTGTTGGCAGGTCGGGTCTACAACGGGTCGCCAACAGCTCTCTGACCTGCACCAACAGGGTCGGTTGGCGATTTTGCTCGGGTTGCTTGTTGGAGGAGCCTGAGGTGGCGCGCGCGACGGCCAGCTGGTGCTCCAGCTCCACCTCGCGGGCGGCTGGAGAGCGGCGGCCGTTCCCAAGGGGTCACGCAGACCGGTCTGTCTGATTATCATGCTGGCATGGCGAGGGACCTGAACGACAAGCTGACGCCACGTGAGCGACTGCTGGCAGCGGCCGACGAACTCTTCTACCGGGAAGGCGTGCGCTCGGTGGGGATCGACCGGGTGATCGAGCGGGCCGGCGTTGCCAAAGCGACCCTGTACAACGCCTTTGGTAGCAAGGAAGAGTTCGTCAAGGCCTACCTTGATGGCCGCCACGAGGCCCGCAAACGACGCCTCGCCCAGGCGATGGAAGGCATCGACTCGCCACGGGGGAAGTTACTGGTCGTCTTCGACGTGATGGACAAGCTTTTCGCCGCCCCCGGTTACCGCGGGTGTGCGTTCTTGAACGCCAGCGCCGAATCACCCGCCGGTGGGTCGGTGGAAAAGGTGTCTGACGAGTACCGCGAATGGGTGCGGTCGATGTTCGAGGGCCTGGCCTCCGATGCAGGGGCATCGGACCCGCGGCGGTTGGCGCAACAACTGGTGCTGTTGTATGACGGCGCAACCGTGGCCGCCCAGATGGACCGCGACCGGACCGCCGCTCTCGCTGCCAAGGACGTCGCGACCGCCCTCGTCGATGCGGCGATCCGGCGTGGCCCCAAGCGTCGCGCGCGCTGATTGGTCGACGACCTCTTGCGTCCTCGCCTACGGCCCTGGTGAGGGCCAGTTGACAAGCTAGACAGATCGGTCTAATTAGCGTCAGGCAGCGTCTAGACAGACTGGTCTAGCTCGTTGAGGAGTTGCACGACGAGGAGCCATCGACCATGCCGATGATCGACGTCACCGCCGCCACCGGAACCTTCCAGGACAAGCCGGCGCTCATCAAGGCGCTCGCCGAAGCGATCATGCGCTGGGAGCAGGTCCCGCCCATCGACTTCTTCTCCGAGAACACCGCGGCGTTTCTCCACGAGTTGCCGAGCGATTCGATCTCGAACGCCAAGGGCGAGAGCAACTATGTGCGCATCAACGTGTTGACGCCCGCCGGCGTGCTCGACCGTGACAAGAAGCTCGGCGTGGTGAGGGAGATGACCGAAATCGTCACCGCTGCGGCGGGCGATCCGACGTTGGCCGAACGCACATGGGTGCTGATCTCCGAGGCGCCCGACGGCGGTTGGGGCATCGACGGCCACGCGTACCTGAACGCCGAGATCGCCGACACCACTCGCCGCATCCTCGGAGGCGGCTGACGCTCGGGCCGGACCGTGCCGGGCGGCGCCTCGGCGAGCGCGAGAGCAGACGGCGACCATGGAGGATTTAGCGCATGACGACGATAAAGGCAGCGTTCCGCACAGCCGATGGCTTGAGGGTTCGCTACGCGGAGGCTGGTCAGGAAATGGACGACACGGTCGTGTTGACAAATCCCTGGCCGGAGAGCCTGTTCGCATTCCGCAAGGTGTGGGACCGCTTGGCCGAACACTTCCACCTGGTGGCGATCGACCTGCCGGGGTTCGGACAGTCCGAGCGACGTTTGGATCTGCTGTCGCCGCGGCCGATGGGTGGGTTCCTTGTGCGGCTGGTCCAGGAGTGGAAGTTGGGATCGGTGCACTTTGTCGGCCCCGACGTCGGCACGGCAGCGGCGCTGTTCGCGGCGGCAACCCACCCGGAGCTGGTGCACAGTTTGGCGATCGGCGGCGGTGGTACCGCGGTTCCGCTGCGGGTAACGGGCGCGTTGAAGAACATCATCGAGGCCCCCGACCTCGACGGCTACCGTCAGGTCGACTCGAAGGAGATCCTCGGCCCGGTGTTCGACGCCATTCCCGGCGGGCCCCTGCCGGCGGAGATTCGCGCTGACTATCTTGAGTCCTACGCAGGGGATCGCTTCGCCGAGTCGGCCCGCTATGTGCGGACATACCCGGCAGAGCTTCCGGTCCTGGCCGAACGGCTTCCGGGCATCGAGACGCCGGTGCTGATCGTTGGTGGGCGCGACGACGAGTTGGTGCCGGCGGTCAACGCTGAGTTCCTGCACGAGCGGCTGCCTCGCAGTCGCCTCCACCTGCTGCCCGCTGGGCACTTCAGTTGGGAGGAGGCGCCCGACCTCTACGGCGATGTCGTGCTCGGCTGGCTGACTGGCGGGCACGGCGACCTGCCCGCCGGCGGCTGAGGCGGCGACGAACCTGCCAATGCAGTCGCGGCCCAGGCTATAGTCCGATAGTAGGGCGTTGTGGGAACGCGGGCTGGCGGTTCGCATTGTGTACAGGCTGGCAACTTGACCCTGCGCAAGCTCTCCAAGACCGATCGAGCGGCCCTGTACACCACGCTGGTTCTTGGCCACCTCCTCGTCACCTTACGTGAGGCGTTCGCCGTCGCTCCGGGGATCGCGGCGGTCCGCCTTTGACGGTGTCCGTTGGCAGGAGGCGGATGCCGGCAGAATCGTCGAAGACACCGCTGTGAACTGCTGGTCAACCTACGGACAGGCAAAGGGTTGCAGCCCATTGACCTGAAACACGAGCCGGAAATCCAGGACCTCATCTCCCTCGTGGACGTCGAGGAGCTGCTCACCTAACAGTGCTTCGCAGGTGCAGCGATGCCGCCAGGACTGGACAAGATATGGACTCGCAGGCCGCCCGGTCGCAGGATGAGCGCATGGAGTCCACCCCGCGTCAGGTGCTCCCGGGCAGCATCGGCCCGACACGCTCTGACGCGCTTCACGTCAGCCGGTCGGGACGGCGGCGGCGCCCCACCGGCCGGCCACCACCCCTGCCGCGCAGCATCCAGCCCACCGGCGTCTGGTGGGCAGCCGCCGCCGTGGTGCTCGTTACGCTCGCCAAGGTTGCCTTCGGCCCGGCCAGGCGCAGCCTGGGCGTGGCGGTCACCGTCTGGGACGACGCGGTGGTGCGGTGGCTGGCCGGGCTGCGTCTTCCCGGGATGACCGGCCTCATGGAGGCGATCGTGGCGTCCACCGGGTCGGTGGGCGTGGTCGGGGCCGTCCGCTGGGCGACCCTGGTCGCGTTGCTGGCGTTGCGGCGCATCCGCCACTTGGTCGTGTTCGTGGGTTCCTTCTTGGCGGTCCTGCTGGTGGTCCGGTTGGCAACGGTGGACCGCCCACGGCCGTTCGGGATGGACATCCGCGGCAGTTGGGCCGGCTGGGCGATGCCGTCACGGCCGGTCGCCATCTTCGCCGCGACCCTGGTCGGGGTGCTCTATACACTCGTCCCGGTGGGTCGCTGGCGGCAGCTCGGCAAGTGGGTCGCGACCGCCCTGGTTGCGGTGTTCGCCCTGGCCCGGATCTACCTCGGCGTGGACGCCCCCATCGACGCGCTCGTGGCTGCCGTGATCGCCGTCGCGGTTTCGATCGCTGCCTACCGGCTGTTTGTGCCCAACGAGATCTTCCCGGTCGCCTACCGGCGCGGCCGCAGCGCCCACCTCGACGTGGGCGGGCGTCGCGGCGAGGCGATCCGCCACGCTCTGGCCGACCAACTCGGGCTGACCGCGCTCGAGGTCAAGCCGTTCGGGCTGTCGGGCTCGGCCGGGTCGACCCCACTGCGGATCCAGGTCGAGGGCGAGGCCGGCAACGCCAACTATGTGTTCGGCAAGCTCTACGCGCGCAGCCACCTGCGCGCCGATCGCTCCTACAAGCTCGGCCGGGCGCTGCTGTACGGGCGGCTCGAGGACGAGAAGCCGTTCAACACCGTCAGGCGGCTGGTGCAGCAGGAGGACTACGCGCTGTCGCTGATGCAGCGGGCAGGGCTGCCCAGCCCGGAGCCGTACGGTGTCGCCCAGCTCACACCCGAGCGGGAGTACCTGATCGTGTTTGAGTTCATCGATGGCGCCACCGAGATCGGTGAGGCCGAGGTCGACGACGCCATCATCGACCAGGGCCTCGGTATTGTCCGCAAGCTGTGGGACGCCAACCTCGCCCACCGCGACATCAAGCCGGCCAACCTGCTGGTCCGCGACGGCAAGCTCTACCTGATCGACGTGTTCTTCGCCCAGATGCACCCGAGCCCGTGGCGGCAGGCGGTCGACCTGGCCAACATGATGCTCTGCCTGGCCCTGCGGTCCAGCCCGCAGCGGGTCTATGAACGGGCGCTGCGGCGCTTCTCGGTCAGCGAGATCACCGAGGCGTTTGCCGCCGCCCGCGGGCTTGCGCTGCCCTCGCAGCTCCGCCGGATGATGCACGCCCAGGGCCGCGATCTGCACGCCGAGTTCGTGCGGCTGCTGCCCGCCCCGCCCCGCCCGATCGCCGTTCAGCGCTGGAGCGCGCGGCGCGTCGGGCTCCTGCTCCTCGTCATGTTGGTGCTGATCCCCGCCGCCGTCCCGATGGCCTGGGTGTTCGCCCGCTCCAGCGCGAACCCGGGTGGCGCGGCGGCCATCGGCGGCTGGAGCGGCTCTGGGTCCTGTACCCAGCTCGAGAAGTTGTGGCTCCAGGCCCAGTCGGTCCCGTCGGCCTCCCTCATCCCCTGCGTCCAGGCGCTCCCCGCAGGCATCTATGACGCGCTGCGCGTCCGGGACGGCGAGTCGGTGCTCGAACTCGGCCACGCCAGCCTCGACATCTCCCTCATCGCCGGTGAGTGGCCCCGGGCGCATGCCGCCGCAGGCAGCGTGACGATTCGGCTCACGGCAACGTGCGCCGTCCCGACGACCGTGGAGGGGCAGACCATCGCGCCGGGTGTCAGACGCTTCCAGATCCAAGGACCCGCCAGCACACCCCAAGTGGTCGACGTGTTCCCCGGCGGCTGTGTCACCTACCAGCCAGAACCCGACATTGGCCCGTCGGCCCCGCTGCTGGACCAGGCCCAGCGCGCGGTGGCCTACCGGACCCGTGATGACCTGCGCGAGGCCCTCCGACGCCGCTCCGGCGGGCGGCTTGAGCTTGACCCCGAAGGCGGTAATTGAGAAACACGCCGGCCAGGCGCAATCGGCGCCTGCCGCGGCACCCGCACCGCCCACCACCACGGCCCCGGCCGAGTCTTCGGTTCGGGTGTTGGTGGGTTGGGGGACGGGTGCCGGATGGGGGCGTCAACCGGCTTGCATGAGCGAGGTGCCGGCGGAGCCGAGGTCATTGCAGGCCTGGACCACGCGGGCGGCCATCGAGGTCTCCGCCTTGGCCAGGTAGCCGACCCTTGCGGCAACCGCCCGCTGGATCTCGTCCAGGAGCTTGGGCCGCAGCTTCACGTGCCCCGGCTGGTACACCCCGTGGACGTTGCCGAAGGTCGCCGCCAGCAGGTAGCGGCCCCGCTCCCCGACGCCGAGCAGTCGCTTGCCGCCTCCGCGAAGCCGCGCAGGGTGGCGTTGAGCGTCTCCGACGAGGTGACGTTGACTGCCGGGTAGGCGAACCCGCCCAGCTTGGCTCGGTCGAGCATCTCGGCGTATGCCTCGGGCGTTGCGATCGGCATGAGATCCGGACCGAAGGAGCGCCCTGGTGGAACCAACGCAAGGCCAGGCGTCCACGGACGTCTCCTGGGGCCGGTTCCGGGTAATGCTCGCTGGCCGGCCCAGGCCCTTCCTGCCGCGGCACCCAGGCGACCTGGTCCGCTTGGTTACCGGGCTGGCGATCCTGGTCGGGGCCACGGCGACGATCCGCCGGCACCGGGTGGGGACCTTGGAGGCCAACCTGTTCCGGTTGGTCAACGATCTGCCGAGCTACCTGTTCCCGTTCCTGTGGGCGGTCATGCAGGCCGGCAATCTGCTCGCGGTGCCGGTCGTGGCCGCCGTGGCGGCCGCCACCCGTCGCTTCCGGCTCGCCCTCGACCTGGCCGTGGCCGGTACCAGCGCGTGGATGCTCGCCAAGCTGGTCAAGCAGGTGGTCGCCAGGGGTCGCCCGCCCAGCCTGCTCGACCATGTGATCGTCCACGGCCCCGAGCCGACCGGGCAGGGCTACGTCTCGGGGCATGCGGCGGTGGCTGTCGCCATGGCCACCGTGGCCAGCCCTTACCTGGGCCGCAGGAGCCGGCGTCTCGTCTGGCTGGCCGCCCTGCTCGTCTGCCTGGCTCGCATGTACGTGGGCGCGCACCTGCCCCTGGACGTCCTCGGCGGGGCCGCGCTGGGCTGGGCGGTTGGAGCGCTGGTGCACCTGCTGCTGGGCGCTCCCGGTGGGCGGCCTGCGCCGGCCAGGGTGGCCAGGGACCTGGCCGCCCGCGGCCTGGCGCCGGCCGAGGTGGTCGCACTCGGGGGCCGCGACGCCGCCCGCTCGGCCCGCTTCCTGGCCAGCACCACGAATGGCGAGCGGCTGTTCGTCAAGCTCGTCCCACGCGAACGCCGCAATGCCGACCTCCTCTACCGGGCGTGGCGGCGGCTGGTCCACGGCGCTTTCGCGCCCCGCGACGCCGGCGAGTCGCCATCCCCTCCCGAGCGGGTCGAGCGGGAGGCGTACCTTGGTCTGCTCGCCGGCCAGGCTGGGGTCAACACTCCCGGGGTGGTGCTGGCCGAGCCGTACGGCAACGGAGGCGGGTTGCTGGTGCAGCGCTGGGTTGCGGGCCACTCGCTCGAGGAGCTCGGCCCTGGCGAGGTCGGCGACGAGTTGCTCGAGGCGGCCTGGCATCAGGTCGGCCGCCTTCACGCCGGCGGCATTGCCCATGGCGACCTCACCCGGGCCAGCGTCCTGGTCGGGGAGGGCGGGCGACCGTGGCTGGTGGACTTCGATCACGCCGAGGCGGCCGCGCCACCAGGGCGCCGCGACGCCGATGTCGCCGAGCTGCTCGCCTCGCTGGCGGTCCGCTTCGGGGCCAAACGCGCGATGGCGTCGGCCACCGCCGGCCTCGGAGTCGAGCCGGTCGTGCGCGCCCTCGCCAGCGTGTCGCGATCGGCGCTCACCGCGGGCACGCGCCGGGAGCTTCGCGGCCAGCCGGGCCTCTGGGACGGGCTTGCGGCCGAGGCGGGTGTGGCCGATCACGGCGGTGCAACCTGATCGTGGCGAATCTACAGCTCGCCCTCGCGCTGGAGTCGCAGCATTCGGCCGTCGGGATCGATCGCCAGCCGGCACAGCGGCGGCACCCAGCGGGCCTTCAGGGCCCCTGACAGCTCCATGTGGCGGGGCAGGATTCGACCAAACGGTCGTGGACCCTCCTTGCCACCGTCGTACCAGGCCTGGAGCCGGTCGGCGGTCGACCTCCAGAGCTCGAAGCCTCGGACCGGGTCGAGCAGGTCCTCGTCGCGCGCCGCCGCGCGAAAGGTCGATCCCACCATGCGCCAGTCGGTCAGGTAGACCCAGTCGCTTCGTTGCCGCGCTCCCGGGAGGTGAGCAGCCAGCCCTCCGCATCGTCCGTCACTGTTATCCCCTGACCGCATTGGATGCCTGGTTCTCCGTGTCCCACGTTACTGTGCCTTGACCGTCAGGACTTGGGAGGTGGCTCCAGCCAGAAGGGGCTGGTGTAGGCGATGCCCCGGCCCAGCCGCGCGTACTGGCCCGTGGCCCTGGAATCGGCCGGCTCGCTGGGGTCGCTGACCCGTAGCACCAGCCAGTCTCCTTCGCCTGGGTCGAGGTCGACTTCGAAGGCGATCACCGGTTCGTCCGGGCTGGGCACGCAGACGTCGAGCGCGGCCGCCAAGGTTGGGAGGCGCCGCCCGGGCCGGAGCACCTGCACGTTCAGCCGCCGGCCCCACCACCGCTCGCCTCGGTCCAGATCAACCTGGATGCGCACCGGACCCCGGCTGTGGGCAACGGCAGTACCCATGCGGGCGGCGGGCCGGTCCTCTGCCAGCTTGGAAGCAGCCCCCAGCGAGGTCAGGGCCACGTCGACCCGCAGTCCCTTGATGCGGCTGGCGAAGAACCGCCGGGCCGCCAGCGCCTCCAGCACCCCCTGGCGGGACAGCTCGCCGACGAACAGCCCGGCGCGGCCCTTGCCGTCCGGGTGGCCCCAGTCGGCGCCGTGCTCGTCAGTGACGCCCAGCAGGCCCATCCGCCAGCCGGCGTTCAGGCACTGGTTGAGCGGCGACTCTCCAGCGCGGTCGGTGTCCTTGAATAGGTACTCGTCGGTCTTGTTGAAGATCTCCAGGCCCACCAGCCGCTCAGCCAGAGCCGGCCGGTAGCCGAAGCGGCTGAAACGCAACCGCCCGGTTCCCGGGTGGTTGAACGTCACCAGGCCGTCGTCGCCGTGCCGTTCCAGCCAGCGCCAGAAGCGCCCCATTGTGGGGAAGGTGCGCAGCGGGTCGGTGAAGTGCTGGGTGCCCCAGACGTTCATGTGACCGAACGCGGCGTGCGACCACTCGAAGCCGCGCAGGGCGACGAACTCTCCGTCGAGGTTGGCCGCATCGGCCAGAGACGCCGTTTGCCGCCAGGCCCGGCCGTCGATCCCGGTCCAGCCGGGCGCGCCGACCAGGCCGAGGAACGCCGAGGCCCAGCGGCTGTGGTCGGTGATAGCGGCCACGTCCAGCCCGGCCGCTCGCATGCTGGCAAAGCAACGGCTCGGGTCGCCTGCCCCGTCCGACAGCCAGGTGTGGTTGTGCAGGTCGGCGTGGACCAACCACCGACCAGGAAACAGTCTGGAATGGCGGCTGGTCCCCCAGGCGTCGTGCCCTTCAGGGCCTTGGGATGACGGCAACATGCCGGCACGATAGCGCGGCCATCATTGCCGTGGGCTGACAACCCCGCCTGGCCGCGGCACAGGTCTGCTTAACGTCCGGAAGATCCCGCTTCTGGTTTCGTAGGAGAGCGCTTAACCTGAACCGTGTGCGTGCCTCGGTGCGCTGTGCGCCGCTGCGATGCTGCTGCGCGGCTGGTCGCCTTGGGGGGAGAGGTTATGGACGTGCCCGCAGACCAGTCGACACGCGCGGTTGCCCAGCGGCCCCCGCCCGGAACGGTCCGGCGGGCGCGCCGGCGGCGGCCCACCGGGGCGGCACCGCCTCTGCCGCATCACGTGCAGACCAGTGGGGTCGGATGGCTGATCGCCTCGGTCGTGCTGGTCGCGCTGTCGGCCGTGGTCTTCGCCCGCGGGCTGCGCGGTTTGGCCGTCGATGTGACCGTCGCCGACGACGCGGTGGTCAGGTGGTTGGCCGGGCTCGACGCCCCGGGGTTGGTGGGGGGCTGGCGGGTGTTGGCGGCCATCAGCTCATGGTGGGTCCTCAACGGGCTGCTGGTGGGGCTCCTGGTGGCGCTGCTGGTGTTGCGGCGCTTCCGGCATCTGATCGTCTTGCTGATCCTCGTGCAGCTCATGACCTTGGTCGTGGAGGCCTGGGTGGGTCCGTTGGCCCAGCGCCCGCGGCCGTTCGGAGTGGTCATCCAGGCCGGCTGGGGCGGCTGGGCGCTACCGCCGCTGCAGTTGACCTTCTTCGCGCTCGGGTTGGTCACGGTGCTGTACACGCTGGTGCCGGAGGGCCGCTGGCGCAACACCGGCAAATGGGTCGCGACCGGGCTGCTGGCGCTGACCGCGCTTGGCCGCATCGCGTTGGGCGCCGACGCCCCGACCGACGTGCTGGTGGCAGCGGCGATCGGGGTGACAATCCCGCTGGTCGCCTTCCGGCTGTTTGCCCCCAACGAGGTCTTCCCGGTCACCTACCGGCGAGGGCGCGCCGCGCACCTGGACGTTGGCGGCGCGCGGGGGATGGCGATCCGGCAGGGGCTGGAGGACCAGCTTGGCCTGGTCGTCGAAGACCTCAAGCCCTTCGGGCTGGCCGGCTCGGCCGGCTCCACCCCGCTGCGGATCACCGTCAAGGGCGACCCGCCCAGCTACCTGTTTGGCAAGCTGTACGCCAAGGGCCATCTCCGCGCCGACCGCTGGTACAAGCTGGGGCGCGAGCTGCTGTACGGCCGGCTGGAGGACGAGAAGCCGTTCAACACGGTGCGTCGGCTGGTGCAGCAGGAGGACTACGCGCTGCGGCTGTGCCGCGATGCCGGACTCCCCAGTGCGGCGCCGTACGGGTTCGTGGAGCTCACACCCGAACGGGAGTACCTGCTGGTCACCGAGTTCTTCGACGGCGCGGTCGAGCTCGGCGAGGCCGAGGTCGACGACGAGATCATCGACGACGGCCTGGGGATCATCCGCAGGCTGTGGGATTCGGGGCTGGCGCACCGCGACATCAAGCCGGCCAACCTGCTGGTCCGGGACGGCCGGATGTTGCTGATCGACGTGGCGTTCGTCGAGGCCCGACCCAGCCCCTGGCGGCAGGCGGTCGACCTGGCCAACATGATGCTGTGTCTGGCGTTGCGCTCCAGCTCCGAACAGGTGTACCGGCGGGCGCTGCGCCAGTTCAACACCCAGGAGATCACCGAGGGGTTCGCGGCCGCCCGCGGGCTGGCGCTGCCGTCCCAGTTGCGTCGTCTGCTGCGCGCCCAGGGCCGTGACCTGCATGCCGAGTTCGTCCGGCTGCTGCCGACCCCACCGCAGCCGATCCGGATCCAGCGCTGGAGCCTCCGCCGCTTAGGGCTCTTGGCGCTCGTGGCGGTGCTGCTGGCGTTCGTCGGGACAGTCGTCGCCCAGAACGTCACCAACAACGAGGCCGGCAAGACGCCGCTGTACATCGGCAACGTGAGCTGCAGCGATTTGGAGCCGCTGTGGTTGGAGGCCCAGTCGGTGCCGTCGGCCTCGCTGGTGCCGTGTCTACGGCCCATACCGGCCGGCTGGACGCTGATGAAGGTGACGGTGAACGACCGCCGGTCCGTGCTCACCTTCGACAGCGACCGGGCCGGCAATGGCGCGATGATCGTGCGGTTGACCGCGGGCTGCGCTATCGGGAGGGGAACCGAGGTGGCGTCCGACCACCCAGGAGTGCGGCGCTACATGCTGATCGAGCAGCAGGCACCGCGGTTCGTCGCCACCCGATATGACGTGTTTGCCGGCGGCTGTGTCACCACGCGGTTCAGCATCCCGGCAGAGACCCGGGCCCAGCTCACCGTTGAGGCGGCGACGCTGCTCGACTTCACCACCCGCCAGGCGCTCCAGCAGGCATTGGAACAGCGCTCGGACGGCCGGCTCCAGCTGGATCCCAGCAACCCACGATGAGCCGCCAGTCACGGAGAGGTCGTCCGGCCAGGTCAGACAAGAGGTGACGTGATGGTTGACCAGCAGGCACCCGCCGCGAGCCGCCGGTCCCGGACCCGCATGGTCGTCCAGGCCGCGGTGTCCCTGGTCCTGATCGTGGTCATCTTCTACTTCCTGCTCAAGAAGATCGACCTGGCCCAGGTGTGGAGCGCGATCACCAGCATGACCTGGCTGGAGCTCGCCATCCTGGGCCTGCTGGCGGTCTGGAACCTGTGCACCTACGCGTTCGTCTGGATGTCGGTGACACCCGGGCTGTCCTTCGGAGATGGGATGGTGATGACCCAGTCCACCACCGCGGTGGCCAACACCGTGCCCGGCGGGTCGGCGATCGGCATCGGCATGACCTACGCGATGCTTGGATCGTGGGGCTACTCACGGTCCAGGGCGACGACCGCGGTGCTGGTCTCCGGGGTGTGGAACAGCTTCATCAAGCTCGGCATGCCGGTGCTCGCCCTTGCCCTCGTCGCCCTGCAGGGCGGCGCCACCGGAGGGCGGGTGACCGCCGCCCTGTTCGGCATCGCCGGTCTGGCCGGCGCGATCGTGGTGTTTGCGCTGATCCTGCGGAGCGAGGAGGTCGCGCGACGCTTCGGGCTGCTGGCTGGCCGGGTCGCCTCGCGGGCGCTGCGGCTGGTGCGGCGGCCACCAGTGCACGGTTGGGAGCTGGCCACGGTGAAGTTCCGTGGCCGCACCATCACCCTGGTGGAGCACCGCTGGGGGTCGATCACGGTGACATCGCTGGTCAGCCACCTGTCGCTGTACCTGGTCCTGCTGCTGGCACTGCGCGACGTCGGGGTCAGCGACGCCCAGGTCGGCTGGGCGGAGGTGCTGGCCGTGTTCGCGTTCGCGCGCCTGGCCACAGCCATCCCGTTCACCCCCGGCGGGGTCGGCTTCGTCGAGGCGGTGCTGATCGCCGGCCTGACGGCGGCGGGCGGCGCCCGGAACGAGGTGACCGCTGCCGTCCTGGTCTACCGGGCGCTGACCTGGGGTCTGCCGATCGTGGTCGGGGTCGTCTGCTACCTGTGGTGGCGCCGGAGGTCGATCCGTCCAGAACCGGTCATGGCAGGTAGCCCGCGCGTGGGAGGCCCGCAGCAATAGGGGCCAAGCGGGCGACCTCAGGTGGCCCGATCCTCCCGCGCCAGGGTGGTCGGCCCGCGCCGGCGGCCCCCGCGGTCACGGGTGACATCCAGGACCAGGTCAAGCGCGGCGGCGATCGCCAGGCCGATCGCGGCCCCGCCGACCACGTCCAGTGGATTGTGCGCCCCCAGGTACACACGGGCGACCCCGTTGAGGGTCGCCAGCACCAGGGTGACAACTCCCCAACCGCGCGGGAGCACCAGCGCCAGCAGGCCGGCGATGGCGAAGGTGATGATGGCGTGCCCGGAGGTGAAACTCAGGCCGGCGCTCGGCACCCCGTGCAAGATCGCGTCCGGCACCGTGGTACCCGGACGTTCCCGCTCCACCAGCAGCTTGGGAACCTTCTCGGCGGCGAGCTTCAAGGGCACCACCAGCACCAGCGCGGCGGCCAGCCGCCAGCGCCGGAACGCCAGCGCTCCGACGGCGACGATCAGCGGGATGACCAGCACGCCCAGGTACTGCGCGACCAGCATGGGCCGGTAGAGCCAGTCGGGCAGCCCGTTGATGGCGTGGAACACCGCCCGCTCGGCCGGGCCGACCCTACCGTCGGCGACGATGACCGCGCAGACGGCGAACACCGCCAGGCTGGCTGCCAGCACGATGAGATCGCGCTGGATGCGCCTCACGGGCCGCGGTGCGCTTCGGATGCTCGCGCTGTTCCTCGGGAAGCCGCTCATCGTCCCTCCCGTAGTGGGGATACCCGCTGGCAAGCGGTTGAGCACCCGCCGTTGCGGCAGGCCGTGGCTTTCTCAGCGTGTGCGATCTCTGCTGCGGCGGGCGCTGCAGGGACCGCCGCGGCGCAGACTGGTGACATCGCCGATTCGATGGACGTGGCAGACGCGTAGGGTGCTGCGCGATCAGCGGTCGACACGCGGACCCAGGTTCCCGGCGAGCACCGACCCGAGGTACAACGCCGTCGGGCCAGGAGGCGTCATGGACACAGCCCCGGCCCAAACGGTGCATGCTCACGAGGGTACCGGGCTCATCCCAACCGTCCGTCCGCCCGCTTCCTGGTCAGGGCATAGCCGGCGGCCGCCAGGCCCAGCACGCCGACCACCACGCCGACGATCGCGATGATCCGCGCCTGCCCGGCGGCATCCTCGGCCTTGTTCGCGCGAGTCTGGCTGGCGGCCAGCGCGTCGTTCAGCCGCGGGACCTCGCGGTCGATCCGCTGGTCGAGCTGCAATCCCGACGGCTCCTTGACCGGGAACTCCACCTGCGCGGGATCGTCGGCGTCGCTGAAGGTCTGCGGGCCGGAGGTGAACTTCTCGTCGACCTTCTGGCCCTTGATCGAGCCGGTCAGGTGGAACGTGTAGGTGCCAGGCGTGGTCGGGATGAAGAACGCCCGGTAGTCGCCAGGGGTGCCGAACTCGCCCACCTCGAAGTCCGGCTCCATGCTCATGGTCAGCTTCTGGGCATCGTTGGCGGCGCTGCCCGCGCCCTGGGTCACCTCGACCTTCAATGTGTCGCCCAGATCGACGATCGGCTTGTCGGTCTTGGCGTCGTGCAGGAACATCTGCACGCTGTTCTTCTCCCCCGCGTAGGCGGGCTCGTCGCCGAACCCCACCGCCAGCATGTAGTTGCCGACCTTGCGTTCCTCATGCGCCGAGGCAGGCCCCACACTGGTGAAAATCGACAGCATGCCGGCCACGCCGACCGCGGCTGCCATCGTGAAGATTCGCTTGCGCATTAGATCTGTCCTTCCGGATCCTCTCCGCCATGCCGGGCAGAGCCAAACCCGCCCGGGGACCGCCGAACCTGTTGGGCTGGCGATCAGCGGTTCGACTGAAATGGGTTCAGGCGATCCGGAAATGCGGTGGCGCGCGGATCCCGCAGGCGCGTCCAGGACGAGAGGCCAAGCGCCCGGCCGCACGCGGCCGCGCGATCGCGACCCGGACCGGCCGAGGCAACCGCGGACGACCAAACACCCGGCCGACCGCCTCGGCGGCACGGCCGAGGCACACCAACAGCGTGGCCGCCCCAACGGCGACCACGATCTGCACCAGCACACCGATCGACAGCAGCCGATCAGTGGCCAGGCCGCCGATGGGATAGCCGACGGCCGCCCGCTCGACGATCTCCTGCACCGCGAAGATGGTGATCTGCAACAGCGCCAGCCGGGCCGCCAGCCACGCCCACGGCTCCTCACTGGCCGGGCGCCTTGGTGAGCGCAGGCCGCGGTGGAAATGCCGCCCAAGGAACATCAGGACCGCCAGCAGCCCCAGCACGATCTCGGCCGCCGCCAGCGTCGACCGGTACCCGTGCCCGGTTCCAGCCAGCAGCGCCGCGCGGGTGCGGCCCTGCGGCGCCACGATCAGGTACGCGATCGAGTGGCCCACCGCCGCGCCGGCAACCCCAGCGCCGGCCAGCGGTAGGCGACGGATCATCTCACGCACCCTCATACCGATAACTCTCTTTGATGGCCCCGTAGGTGACAAGCGTTGAACGCCCCCTCCGCCGCCTTTGAGCCCTAAAGCCCACAACCCCGGACCGCGCGGATCACCCTCGGGGCGCGTGACCACTGACACTGCCAAGCTGTCGAAGATCCGTTGACCCTGGACACCAGCTCACGGCGTCCGCCAACAGACTCGCCCAACAAGGGACGGATGGCTGTCGGTGGTCTGTTGACCGAACGCGTTGCCGCTGGTCAGAGCCGGGACCTTGAAGAGCGGCCTGAGCTTGTTTGCGGCTCTCGACCACGATCTCAGCCACCAACGTCCGCAGCACCCCTTGCGCGCCTCGAGGTTGCCGTTGGTCAGGCTCTCGTAGATGCGGCGGCGCAGCGCCGCCAACATCGCAGGGTCCGGGGCGGCCGACCACCTCGGCCCGCTCCCTGCCCGCCCCTTTGGGCAAGTTCAAGACCACCGATCGCCCTGTCCTGCCGGATGCGCGACGGTTTGCGTGGTTCCGGCGCATACGTGGTAAGATCCGCTATTCGCTCTGATGGTGGGGGCCTTCGGGGTGGTGCAGGGTTGAGGACACGATTTCTCGCGGGCGCCGTGACGGCGATCACCCTGGCGACCGTCGTAGCCGCAAGCCCGGCGTCGGCGCTGCCGCCGGGCGACCCCGGGGCCGATGCCGCTCGCGTGGCCGCACCTGCGCCGGCGCCCGCTCCGCAGCCGGCGGTACCGACGTTTGTCAACGGCCTCGCCCAGGCCGTCTTTTCGACCAACCCCGCCGACTGGTCCAGCGGCGAGGTCTGGGTCCAGGCGCCGTTCGACAGCGACAAGGACCGCAAGCTCGACCGCATCCATGTCGACTTCACAGCGCCGGGGGAGGTCCTTACCGACGGCCTGAAGGTGCCGGTCATCTTCGAGGACAGCCCCTACTATGCAGGGACCGCGCCGGAATACAGCAACTGGGCTGTCGACCACGAGCTCGGCTTGCCGCCGGCGTCGCGGCCGGCGACGCCATTCTGGACGGCAAACAACACCAGCCCGACGATCAGCACCAGGTACGAGTCGACGTGGGTACCGCGCGGGTTCGCGGTCGTGCACGCGGAGTCACCGGGCACCGGCTACTCCGACGGCTGCCCGACCTCCGGCGGAAGGAACGAGACGCTCGCCGCCAAGGCCGTGATCGACTGGCTCGACGGCCGCGTGCCGGCGTACACGACGCGCACCGGCGACACGCGGGCGGTGGCGACATGGACCACGGGTAAGGTCGGCATGATCGGCACGTCCTACAACGGGACCATCCCGGAGGCCGTGGCGACGACCGGCGTACCGGGCCTCGAGGCGATCGTGCCGATCTCGGCGATCTCCGACTGGTACGACTACTACCGCGCCAACGGCATGGTGCGGGCGCCGCACTCGTCGTCCAGCCCGTCGGGGGACAACAACGCCTTCCAGGGCGAGGACCTGGACGTGCTCGCCGACGTCGTGTACTCGCGCATCGACGAGGTGGGCCAGCGCACGATCTGCCAGCCGGAGATCGACTACCTCAAGGCGCACATCGATCGCGCGACGGGCAATCGCAACGCGGTCTGGCAGGAGCGCAACTACATGAAGGACGTCGAGAACGTCCACGCCGCCGCCCTGCTCGCCCACGGCAACAACGACTTCAACGTCATGACCAAGAACGCGGCGCAGTTCTATGACGCGCTCAAGAAGCAAGGCGTGCCGCACATGTTCTACTTCCACCAGGGCGGCCACGGCGGCGCGCCGCCGGACGTGCTCGTCAACTACTGGTTCACCCGCTACCTCTACGGCGTCCACAACGGCGTCGAGAACCTGCCGCGCTCCTGGGTGGTCCGCGAGGCGGCGTCCTGCCCGCCGCGCCAGACGACGGTGACCGGCGATCAGTCGAACACCGCGACGCTGGTCGTGGCGGATACCAGCCCGTTCCGGATCGGCTTCACGCTGACGGTGCCGCAGACCAACGCCGACGGCACGACTACCAGCACGACGCGCCTGATCACGGACATCCCGGACTCCACACACCTGGTGCTGGCGTCCGCGGTGGCGACCGCGGCAGGCCAGAAGGTGGCCGATGGCGCGGTCGTCAGCCTCGTGTGCGGGCCCGCCAACCCGACGCCGTACGCCGAGTGGCCCGACCCCGCGTCGCGCGCGGTCGCGCTGCACCTGACGCCGGGCGCCCCCGCGCGCGGCGGCCTGACACTCGCGTCCGCGGATCCGGACGCCCCGACGGAGACGCTGACCGACGACGCGTCGATCGCCGGCATCACGTCAGCGAACACCGCCTCCTCGAACGTGCGGCTGATCTACGAGACGCCGCCGCTCACGCAGCCGGTCCGCATCAGCGGCACGGCGACGATCTCGCTGGAGATGGCGTTCAGCAAGTCGAAGGCGAACCTCACTGCCGCGCTCGTGAGCTACCCGCCGAACGGCGCCGGCACGATCCTCACGCGCGGCTGGATCGATCCGGCCAACCGCGACTCCGACTGGACCGACACCCCGGTCCGATCGGGCACCTTCTACCGGATCCACTTCGACATGCAGCCGAAGGACACCGTCATCCCAGCCGGGAACCGGCTCGCGGTGATGGTCCTCTCCAGCGACCGCGACTTCACGATCCGGCCGCCGGCCGGTACGCGCCTGACGCTCGACCTGGCGCGCAGCTCGCTTGCAATACCGGTGGTCGGCGGCTCGACGGCGCTCGCCGACGCCGTCGGGTGAGACGGGGAGACTGTCGCTACGGGCGCCGGCGCCCCAGGGGCCGGCGCCCGTAGCGGTCGAGTTCGCTCAGTCGATACCTCATCCGGCTGTTGCACGGGGAGGGCTACCAGCCAATTTGGTGGCGGGGGGCCCAATGAGACGCGCGTCGTGTGAGCCTGTCAGCAAGGTCAGCAGCCGGTGAAGCGGCCGGTGCGGCGCTCGACGAAGCTGCGCAACCCCTCGGCGGCGTCCTGGCTTCCGAGCACCGCCGGCAGCAGCTCCCGCAGATGCGTGACGGCTGCCCGCTCGGCCTCGGCGCGCCACGCCCGGGCGCTGGCCAGGGTTCCCTGGACCCCCAGCGGCGCCTGGGCGGCGACGGCGCGGGCGATCGCCACTGCCCGGTCGAGCTGCTCGCCGGCGGGGACCACCTCCTGCACCAGCCCGATCCGAAGGGCCTGGTCGGCGCCGAACTCCTCGGCGGTCAGCAGGAACCGCATCGCATTGCCCCAGCCCAGCTGCGCGGCCGCGCGGAAGCTCGCGCCGCCAAACGGCAGGATGCCCCGGCCGACCTCCAGCTGGCGGAAGCGGACGTCGTCGGCGGCCACGACGATATCGCTGGCCAGGGCCAGCTCGATCGACAGGGTGAAGGCGATGCCCTGCACGGCCATGACCACCGGCTTGGGTACCTGCTCGGTCCACAGGCCGAACGGGTCGTAGCGGCCGGAACCCTTGAGCACTTCGGGGCCTCGCTCGGCGACCACCGGCCCGACCTCGGCGAGGTCCAGCCCGGCGGAGAAATGGGCGCCGTGGGCGTACAGCACGCCGACGCGGGCTTGGGCGTCCTCGCCGAGGCGCTGGTAGGCGGCGGAGAGCTGCTGGAGCGCGGCCAGGTCGAAGGCGTTGCGCTTGTCGGGCCGGTTGACGCCGATCAGCAGCAGGTGGTCGTCGAGATCGACGGTGATTCGCTGACTCAAGGTCGTTCCTCCTCAGTCCGCGCGCGGGCTCCCCAAACGGCTACAGAAGCATCCTCAGGGCTGGCTGCCCCCGACTGCCACAATGCGCCACCCCGGCCACGCGGTTCGAGGGTCGCCTGACCAATCCCGCGTGATGCGGACCTCAGGGACGCTCGATCTCCTGGGCGAGTTCCACCACGAACCCGTCGGGGTCGAGCAGGTGCAGCGTCCGGTGACCCCAGGGTCGATCGGTCGGCCCGAGGAGGATCTCGGCACCGGCCGCCCGGAGCCTGGCCGCCTCGCCATCCACGTCCTCGACAAGGAAGGCGATCTCTCCGCCGGGTCCGCCGGCACGCGCGTGCCGTCCGATGAGCTCCGGCAGCTTCGCGCGCGCAAAGAGCCCGAACTTCGTGCCCTCGGTGACGAGTTCGGCGTAGCCGTGGTCTTGGAGCTTGACCTGCAGGCCGATCATCTCGCGGTAGAAGGTGATGGAGCGGTCGAGGTCGTCCACGTAGAGGATCACGTAGTCGACACGCGCGATCATGTTGGCCTCAGATCCCACGCCTGCGCATTCCTCAAGGTCGATTGGCTTCGATCGCGGCCACGAGTTCGCCGCAGAATGCCGGGATATCCTCGACCACGCGGCCCCACACAAGGTTGCCGTCCCGGAACGCGGGCTCGTCCACCCAGGTCGCCCCAGCGTTCACCAGGTCGTCCTTGATCCCCAGACTCCCGGTCGCGCGCCGCCCCTCCACGATGCCGGCGGAGATGCCCACAAGCCCCGCGTGACAGATGAGGCCGACGATCTTTCCCTGGTGATACGTCTTGCGCACCAGATCTTTCACGGCGTCGGAGCGGCGCAGCTTGTCGGGTGCCCAGCCGCCGGGGACCACGACCGCGTCGAAGGCGTCGGCCGAGGCGTCCTCGACCTGGATGTCCGCCGTCGCCTCCAGGGCGTTCTTGCCCTGCACCGGTTGCGTCTCCAGGCCTGCGATGGTCACCTGGGCGCCCTCTTCGCGCAGGCGCATCACGGTGACCCAGAACTCGAGGTCTTCAAACCCTTCCGCCAGCAGCACCACGATGCTGCGACCATGCAACCGACCGGCCATGGCGTCATCACCCCCAGATGCGCGATTGGACAGCAAAGGCTACGCCGCGCCTCCCGGCCAGGGCGAGCCGCGAAGAGCTCGAGCGTAGTTGGCCTGGCTGCTTGATTGCGGCCGCTATCACCTGAGAAGGCAAGCTTGTGCCGATTGCGTGAGGATCATAAGGTTACGGCGGCGCCGGCAGGGGGCTGCAGGGCCTGGTGCGTGTATGTATCCACTCTGTCGGGAGGGTGTCATGGGTCGCTTCCGGTCCGTGCTGTTCGCTGCGGTGGCGCTGACGGTCGGGTTGTGGTTCGCGGTGGGGTTGTGGCTCGCGCCGGGCCTGGGTGGTTCGGTGGCGGTGGCCGATGTGGCGGGCCGGTGGAATGTGCACGGACCTTCGGGTGGGACTGTCGGCGAGGTGGAGGTCGGCCCCGACGGCACGGTGTGGGCCGGCACCGGGGGTGCTGGCGTGTTCGCCTCCCGCGACGGTGGCCTGAGCTGGCAGCGCCGCGGCGGCGGGCTTCCCACCGATGTGATCGTCCAGGGGATCGCCGTCTCCCGGTCCAGCGCCTCGCGGGTCTACCTGGCGACCTATGCGCACGGCGCCTTCCGCAGCGACGACGCCGGCGCCACCTGGCACCAAATCTATCGGGACTCGGGCGTCTCGGACGTGGCGGTCGACCCGACCGACCCCAACATCGTCTACATCGCCACGGGCACGGCCAACTACAAGAGCACCGACGCCGGTGTGACCTGGACGCAGCTGACCATCCCGAACCAGACTTTTTTCTCCAGCGGCGTGCTGGAGATCGCGCCGTCGGACCCTGACGTCATCTACGCCACCGACGAGCCTCACCTGCTCCGCAGCGACGACGCCGGCGCGACCTGGCACAGCACCAACACCAATACGACCTTCGTCGAGGACATCGCGGTGCACCCGACCGACCCCATGACCGTCTACGCCGCCACGTTCTTCGACAAGGTGCAGAAGAGCACGGACGGGGGCGTGACCTGGACGACCGGAACCGGACTCCCCGACGTGTTCGCCTACACCGTGGAGATCGACCGGTCCCAGCCCACCACCGTCTACGCCGGCACCGCGCGCGGCGGCTACGTCTACCGCTCGGTCGACGCGGGCGCGACCTGGCAGCCGTACCGTGTGGGTGGCGCCACCGGCGTCGTGAAGCACATCGCCTCGGCCCCCGCCAGCGTGGTGTACGCCGGCATGGCCTACCACGGCGTGTTCCGCAGCGGCGACCGCGGGGCGACCTGGGGGCTGCGCACCGGGGGCCTGGTCGGCAGCGACGTCCGCGCATTGGTCAGCGTGCCGACGTCGCCTTCGACCGTCTACGCCGGCACCTACGGCGACGGTGTGCACCGCAGCACCAATGGTGGCGGTTCCTGGTCGCGGCGCGGGCTGGCCGGCCGCGTCGTCAACGACCTGGCGGTGCACCGGTCGTTGCCGCTCACCGTCTACGCGGCGACCGACCGCGGGGTCTACAAGACCACCGACGGCGGCCTCACCTGGCGGCTGACCACGAGCGGCTTCCCTGGCGTGAACGGGATCGCGGTCGCCCCGTCCAACTCCGCGGTGGTCTACGCGGTCAACTGGGGAGGGATGATCAAGTCGGTGGATGCCGGGCGGACCTGGCAGCGGCTGAGCGTTCCCGCCGAGGGCGGCTACTGGAGTGTGGCGGTGCACCCCACCAGATCGGGGACCGTGTGGGTGGGCGACCGGCTCCTGAGCGGCAACACGGTCCTGCGCACCACCGACGGCGGGCGGACGTGGCGGTTCGCCGCCGCCTGTCCGGAGAATTACGGCCCCTTGGATCTCACCGTCGACGTGCGGCAGCCCTGGGTGGTCTACGCAGGGTGTGAGGGCTATGGCGTCTACCGCAGCCTCGACAGCGGGGCGACCTGGCGCAAGATCACACCGGCCGCGATCAGAACCGTCACAGAGGTCGTCGTCGACCCGGCTGACTCGCGGCGGCTCTACCTGGGCACCTACGACGGCGGCGACGGCGTGTCCGGGGTGTACCGCAGCATCGACCGCGGCGCCACCTGGACCCGTTTCAGCACCGGGATGACCACGACCTGGACGCACTCGCTGGCGATCACCTCGACCTCCTCGGCCCTGCACGCCGGCACGACCAGCTACGGTCTGGACGGTGGGGGCGGCGGGGTCTTCACCTACCGCCTGAAGTAGCCTTGTCGAAGAACCGCCCAGCGAATCGCTGAGAGAGGCAGAGCATACCTTGAAGGCCTGCTGACTCAAGGGTAACGCGCATGAGGCCTGCCACGCCGCCTGGCCGCCCGGTCGACGCTGTCCGTCAACACCCGCAGTTCCTCTTCCAGGTAGGCCGTGAGCCTGTCGACGTCGGGCACCAGCTCGCGGCAGGCAATGACCCCGAAGAACAGGGTGTCGCGGTAGCTCATTGCCGTGATGTTCAGGCCCTGGCCGTCGGTGATCGCGGACAGCGGGTAGTACGCGAGTAGTTCGGCGCCGGCGTAGTAGAGCGGCACGTTGGGGCCGGGGACGTTCGAGATGATCAGGTTGAACAGGCTGGCTCGTTCGACCAGCCGGAGACGGGCGGCCATCCGGGCGGCCTGCCCGGCAAGCGCCGGCATGGCGAACTGGGTGACATCCGCGAGCAGGTTTGCGGGCAGCGCGTCGTGCTGCTCCTTGGCGGCGCGCATGGCCTCGTGCACGACGCGCAGGCGGTCGCGGGGATCTCCAAGCTGCGTCGGCAGGACGGCGAGCATAGTGGAGACGCGGTTGCCGTGGGTGCCCTTCTGTTCCTCGGTCCGGACCGAGATCGGTACCGCGGCTATCAGCGGGCCATCGGGCAGCGCGTCATGGTCCGTCAGCCACCGGCGCAGCGCCCCCGCGCACAGCGCCATGACAACGTCGTTGACCGTGATCCCGAGCGCGTTCTTCACGTGCTTGACCTCTGACAGCGGCAAGCCGCAGAAACCCCATCGCCGGTGCTGGGTGATTGATCGGTTGAACGGCGTCCGCGGCGCCCGCAGACCGGGCTGCGACAGGATCGCCTCCCCATCCCGTCCGAGGAGCTGGTCGATCAGCGGCAACCTCGACCGTGCGGCGCTGGACAGCAGCACGGGCGCTGATCGGAGCAGGCCGACGGAGAGCCGCGCCGCGCGAAGCGGATGACGGCCGAGCGACACCCCGCTGCGCGCGAGCAGCTCGACCGCACTGGGTTGCCGCTCCGTCTCGTGAGGTGGGAGTTCGGGCAGCTGGCGACCCTCGGGCGACAGGTCGAGCAGTGCGGCGAGGACGTCGTTACCGGATACGCCGTCGATGGTTGCATGGTGCACCTTGCTGTAGATGGCCGCCCGTCCACCCTGTAGCCCGAAGATCAGGTAGATCTCCCAAAGCGGCCGGCTGCGGTCCAGCGGCCGGGCGTGCAGGCGGGCGGCCTGCTCGGCGAGCTGCCGATCGCTGCCGGGGGAGGGCAGGGCAAGTTCCCGGACGTGGAACTCGATGTCGAATTCGGGGTCCTCGATCCAGTATGGCTGGTCCAGGCCCAGTGGCACGTCGACCAGGCGGCGGCGGAGGGGCGGGACCAATGGCAGCCGGGACTCGACCACCCGGGTGAACCGCTCGAGCGTGAAGGGCTCAGGCGCCGTCGACGGGTCGACGATGCAGACGCTTCCCACATGACCGAAGACCGTCCGGGTCTCCATGGCCAAGAACGCTGCATCCAGTCCGGTCAGCTGCCGCACGTGGTCACCTCCCGGTAGCGCGACACACTTGAGCTACGTCTTGAGCACCTCGCCTGCCGCGCTCCAGCGTCGCGAGCGCGGCAGGCGAGGTGCGCAGTGACATGTCAAGCACCCGGATGCGTCGCCTCGGGTCCATGAGGTTTGCCCCGATGGCGGTGAGGTCCTCCGGCCCGGGGGTGAGCACGGTGACCCGGGTGCCCAGCGCCTGGACTTTGCGCGCCTCGCGCTGGAGCCCGATGGTGATCAGCCGACGGAACTGCCGTTCCAGGCGGGCGTAGGCGTTGCGTGGCGTGTCGAAGACGTGGCTTGCCATCGGCGCCAGCACGTAGATCTCGTCGAGGTCGACCTCGGCCAGCAGGTCCAGCGACGTGCTCGAGTGGACACCGCCATCGACGTACCGCCGTCCCCCGATCACCGTGGGCCGGTACCAGCCGGGGATGGAACAGGATGCGACCACCGCCTCAGGAAGCGTCGCGGGCGGCGCTCCAGTTCGGCCGAATGCGACCCGCCGCCCGGAGTCGTAGTCGACGGCCATGATCCAGGTCGATCCGCCCGGCGCCCAGCCGTCTCCCGCGATCTGCTCTGTGGCGGGCCGCGCCTGGGCCTCTGCCTGGGCGAGCAGTCCGCGCACCAGGCCCTCCAACGAGGTGTGCCGGGCGCGCCCCTGCGGCACCAATGCGCTGGCGACCACCCAGGGGTGCACCCGGTGCGGGGCCAGCGCCGTACTGAGCAGCAGTCGAGGCGATCCGACCCGCATCCGTGGCAGCGGCGGCAGCGGACCGCCGGCGTCGCGGTCGATCTCCCTGAGGTTGGGCAGGAGCGCTAGCGCCGTCCCGCGTTGATGTTTCACGATGTCCTCGACGGCGATCCCGCAGCGCAGCGCGGCGGCCAGCGCGCTGCCGGCGCTGGTGCCCACGATCAGGTCCACTGCGCCGACCGGGTACGGCAGCCGCTGCTGCAGCGCAGGTAGAGCTCCGGCCATCCAGGCGGCGCCGAGCACGCCCCCGCCGCCGAGCACCAGGCCGGTCCGGGGGCGACGCGGCACAGGAGCGGTTGCCCCATCTCCGGACGCCATCGCCGCCTCCAAGGTCAGGCCGCCCTGACGTCACGCCCGGCGCCATCGGCCAGGCATGATACGCAGCCTGGTGTCGCGCTCACCGTGCGGCCCGGTCCCGCTCCGCGTACTCGGTCTTACGCCAGCCTCGGGACGCCGGGTGGAACGGCCGCCGGGCCATGCCCAGAACGCGGCCCACCCGGTCCTCCTGTTCCAGCGCGCGGACCACCGAGGTGCCGATCTCCCCGGTCGGTCCAGTGACGGCGACGGTGCGCGCCATGCTCAGCTTCCCCCGCAGTCGCTGCGCTGGGCAGACAGCGTCCCGAGACGTGGTGATGACCGTTGCCCGCGGTCGCCGGTGCCCAGGTTCGCCCCTGGTCCGCGACCTGAGCACCTACCGCGGCTCCCGCAACCATCATGAACGCGGTCAGACCGGCAGTCCAACTTATCCTTGAGGCCTGCACGTGGCCGAGGTCATGGTCGTCTCGACCCGGTTCCCGGCGTCATATAGCCCACCACTGCCGCGTGCCCGGGATTCTTGCGCGCCTCCAGCGATCCCGGTCGGCGTCTGGCGGCTTGATCGCGAGCCAGGGTGTCGTTCAGCTCGCCAGGCATCCGGTCGACATCAGCGGGCTCCGGTACTCGGAGCGAGGAACCGTGGGTCGGGTGGTGGGGCTCGGTGTGGTTAGGCTATGCCGTTGGTTCGGTTGTCCTGTCGGTGGGTGCGGCTGCCTGGAGGCGGCGGCGGGCGTGTTGGCAGGCGTGGTCTTCGACCTCGTCGATTCGGCGGCCGCTCATCATGTTCAGCCCCATCGCCCGCAAGGTGGCGCTGTCCGGCTCGATCGTCACGATCCGTAGGCCGTGACGACGCAGCGTCCACGTCTCTCCGCGGAGGAACTGCTGGAACCGCAGGCGGATCGGCAGGTCGACGCGGGGGCGGGCCGAGCGCACGTCGACCGACATGGGGGAGCTCACCACGACCAGATCCAGGTCGCAGCCTGCCAGCAGGTCGGCGTTGGTCGGCGAGTGCACGCCACCGTCGATGTAGTCGACGCCGTCGATCTGGATCGGGGTGAAGTAGGCGGGGATCGCGCAGGAGGCGGCGACGGCGGAGCCAAGGTCGGCGGCGGGGGCGCCGAAGCTGCCGAAGACGACCCGGCGGCCGTCCCGCCGGCGGACCGCGACGATCCACAGCTCCGCGGCCGGCCAGGTCGTTCCGTGCACTCGCCGTAGCCCCTCCGCGATGAAGGTGACATCCAGTCGGCCGGTGGTGAACTCGGGGCTGAGCAACAGGCCGTTCAGGGCTTGTCGCGGTCGCCGCGCAAGGTCGAGCAGCAGGCCTCGTTGGGAAGGCACCCGTCGCCCTGCCGGTGGCGGCGCTGCCGGCGGACGAGCCGGCGCGTACCGTCGCAGCGCGGCGGCGACCAGCGCGCCGGCGGAGGTGCCGACGATGACATCGGCCGCTCGGGCGTCCACGCCGAGGTCGCCCATCGCGCGCACGACCCCGCGGTGGAACGCCTCGCCCGCCGCCCCGCCAGCCCCCAGAACCAGCCCGAGCCGCAGCTTCCCATCCATCTTTCCCGACCACTCACCGGGTCCCTGGCCGCTCACCGGGAGGCCGTCCCGCCTGGACCCTGCGGCGCGCCCGTCGGCCCGTTCCCGGTACGGCTGGCGGCAGGTTCGGCCGCCCGCCGGGCCGCGGTGGCGCCCTCGGCGCCGAGCCAGTCCAGGACGAGACCGGCGACCACGTCCGGCACCTCCAACTGCGGCACGTGCCCGACGTCGGGGAGAACCTCGAAGCGCCAATCCGGGTTGCGAGCGGCCGCCTCGTACGCCGAACGAACTGACACCAGGCGATCCTTTTCCCCGTGCAGCAGCAGCACGGGCGACCCGACCGCCCGCATCGCCGCCCAGTACCTCCCTCGCCTCGCGCTCACCCGTAAAAGCGACCTGGCCGCGCTCAAGAAGGCAGCGTCCAGCCCGGCCACCGTCATGCGCTCCTCGGCCAGCGCCACCGACGCCGCGACCAACTTCTGCGGGACGCGCGCCGCATCGACGCAGCAGAGGTCCAGCACCTGTCTGACGAGCTCGCGTGGTGCCACCGCGGCCCGGCGCCTGGCCAGATACCGCTCGCCGATGCCAGGGACGGCGGACAGCAGGAGCATGGTCGCCACCAGCCGCTCCGGCCGCACTCCACGAACGAGCGGCAGCACCGGGTCGATCAGGATCAGGCCGGCCACCGCGTCCGGGTGGGCCACCGCCTCCATGATCGCGACCATCCCTCCCATGGAGTTGCCGACCAGGATCGCCGGCGCGCCGGCCACCTCGAGCGTGAAGCGGTCGAGCATCATGGCGGCGCTCTGAACCGTGGCGGTGCGCCCCTCGGGATGGGTCAGTCCGAAGCCGACCAAGTCGACCGCGAGGAGCCGCACCTTGGCGACCAGCCTGGGAGCGAGCAGGCACCAGTTCAGGTGCGACCCGCTCAGGCCGTGCACCAGCACGACCCGCGGCGCGCCAGCCGCACCGCCGAAGTCCACGTAGTGGACCGGGCCGCCCAGGTCAGCCGTGCGGCTTACCCCACCCCAGTCGACCAGCGGCGACGATGCCTCGTTCCGCGACGCCTCGGTCATGCGGTTCCTTTATTGCGCGTCTGACTCGCGACGGCCCTTCTCCTGACCTCGGGCCCGTCCGGGTCGAGGATATTCCGAAACGTTGCCTCGTCGAGACTCGAGCCCTGATGACTGTTGGAGCGGTTGCTGCTCGAGGCTCCGACTCCTTGAGCCCGGCGGACGTCGGCCTTCATGCCGCCGTACCGCGCTGCCAGCGGTTTCAGGATGCCTCGCTGATCCTCAGCTGCTGGCGACCTCGGGATGTCACGGCCTTCGGTCAGCCGCCGGTCGGCTGCGCGGAGCTTGCGGACGATCTGCTCGGTCCCCGCCTCTGCGATGCCCAGTGTTGCGTCCCCCGCGGGCCAGACACGGGCGTACCGTCGTCAGTTCGGACGCCCGGTGGCTTCGACCAGCTTTCTGACGTCGACGTGCTCGACTCAGCACCCTACCAGGAAGGATAGGCCGAGGTGGTGAGGTAGCTGGCGTTGCCGCTCTGGATCCGTTGATCATCGTGGACGCGGACCGGTTGACCGCCGCCGTACCACCAGGTGCCCGTGGGGGGATTTGGCTGCTGCGAGTCCACCGGGTCAGCGCTGTCCACCCGGTAGAGCAGGTAGCGACCGGTCTGGTCGAAGTCCATGGTGGAGATGTGCATGTCCCCACCGGTGGGATCGTCGAACGTGAGCGAGCGAGAGAGCAGCCGGCCGCTCACCGGGTCGAGGTAGGCAACTTGGAAGCGGGGCGGCGTGCCGCTCTGGGGATCCTTCGGGGGGCATCGCTCGAACACAGCGAGCCGTCCGGTCCGCGGCTGGAATGCGGCGTTCACGAGTCCGCAGCCGCGGTCGGGAGCTTGGATGAGCCGGCCATCGGTGATGGACTTGCCGGTGGTGGCGTCCAGCACCCGCACGCCGATGGGATCGAGGTCCTTGAAGATCGGAACGGCGAGCTGCCGGCCGTCAGGGCTGAGCGAGACCTTGAAGGCCACGACTCCAACCGATCCTCCCGACCAGCGGTGCAGGAGCGTTCCACTCGCGTCGCGGAGCACGATATCGGTCCGGTAGGTGGACGGGCACGCGGAGACCATGTACGCCAGCCTGGAGCCGTCGGCGGACGTCATGATGGGACCCACCGCGGTCTCGTCCGCGACGACCTTGATCGCTGGGCCGCCGTTGAACGGCACACGGAAGATTCCCGGCTCGTCGCAGGCGTTGGCTCCTTCCGAACTGAAGTATGCCGTCGTCCTATCCGGGGAGAGTCCCACCGCGTACTGGTGGGTCCCGAGGGGATGCGGCCCCCAGAGCGTTCGGACGACTTTGCCGGTCGCGGTCGAGACCACAGCCACGCGACCGCCGAGGTCTGCGGCGAACGTCCCCGGCACGTCGCCGCGAACGGCAGCCGCGGCCCCTGTGGTGCTGGTGGGCTTGGTGGTACTGGTGGCGCGCGGGCGAGTCGTCGCTGTCGTGGAGGTGACCGTGGGCGCCGGGTTCGTCACCGGTGGCGGTGGCTGGTTCACTGTCGGGGTGGTACCGCGGCCGTGCAGGCCGAGGCCGATCCCCAGGCCGGCGGCCAGTAGGACACCGGTCACCGACAGCGCCGCGACCCGCTGGTAGTGGCGGCGGGCGCGGCGGTAGATCTCCGCGGCACCTGGCTGGAACGCCTCCTCGGCGCCGTGGCGGGCGTAGCTCATCAGCTGCTCCTTCAGCAGGTCTTCACGCATTGGGGACCCCCTCGCACTCGTCGCCGAACTCTTCGGCGAGCGCTCTGCGGGCACGGCTGAGACGGCTCTTGACGGTGCCGAGCGGCAGCCGCAGCTGCCTGGCCATTTCATCGAGCGGGAGCTCGGCGACGTAGTGGAGGACCAGCACTTCACGATGGCGCGGCGCAAGCCGCCGCAGGGCGCGGTGCAGGTCCAGGCGGTCCGCGGAGGCGGCCGGCACGTGCGCCGGCGGGCCGTGCCGAGCCAGCACCGCCAGCCACCGCCGGGCCCGGCGGATGCTGTTGTAGGCCTGGTTGAAGGCGACCCGCCGCACCCACGCCTCCGGATGGTCGTAGGCGGCGATCCGCTTCCAGTGGAACGAGGCCTTGGCGAAGGCGTCCTGGGTCACGTCCTCGGCTTCCTGCAGGTCGCCGAGGAGCGCGAACACCTGGCCGACCACGCGGCGGTAGGCCGCCGCGTAGAACGCATCGAAGCTGTCCAGGTCAGCCACGTCGCCCTTTCCTCCCCGTCGACTGTCGCGCAGCCAACACACCGGTGGAGCCGAGCGGGTTCCGCCGGTCATGAAGCGGAACCGCTTCGTGACCGACCCGTGGCCGTCCCCACCAGGGCGTGCTGTCACCCATCCACAGGTACTGACAATTCCCCGGCCAAAGGCTGGGCCGGGTTCACGGCGCTGCAGCTGCGCCACCAGGCTAACTGGCAGGCGGGACGGTAGCCGCGGCCGGGAGGCGGCTCCTGCCATTCGTCACGCGTGACCCGAGCGGAGCTGCCTGGAAACCCCGTAGATTCCCGCATGTTCGCGACGGCGCCCCTCCATACGCTGCCTGAGTCGAGGCCGATCCACGAGAGGCCGATCCACTCTAGGAGGCAGCCATGGCCGGAAAGGCCGTCATCAGTCTGACCACTGGGCTGGAGGACCCCGAACGGGTCACCGTGGCGTTCCTGGTCGCCGTCGGTGCGGCCGAGCAGGGCCGCCCGACGCTGATGTTTCTGACCAAGGAGGCGGCGCGGCTGGCGTTGGACGGCGTCGCCACCGGAGTGGCGTGCGAGGGTTGCCCGCCGCTGGTCGAGCTGGTCGGCCGGTACGCCAGGGCGGGAGGCCGCTATCTGGTCTGCCCCATCTGCTTCGACGCCAGAAGGCTCGATAAGGGCCAGCTCATCGGGCACGCCGAGCTGGGCGGCACCGTTCCCATGTGGCAGTGGATTGGTGAGGGGCGCGACCACGTTCAGCTATTGACACCCGGCCAGGCTGTTCTTCGCTTCATCGATGGCCCCTACTTCATTCGAGCTGAGTTGCAGAGTATGGATGAGACCCAACCGTCCAGATGGTCTCCACCGAATCCAGGCCGGTTCTGTTACGAACTCTCACCATATTGCCTACCTTCCGGTTTCGGGTTCCAATTGCTGTTGCCGGGTTCGGCCTGGCGCCAGGCCGGCTCCCGGACGGGCCGGTAGATCTCCAGGCCAGGGGATCACCGAGGAGGCTGACGTGACCGCTCGGCCGACGACGAAGAGCGACGATGCGCCGGTGCTGAGGTCGCCCAGTCTTGTCGGCCGTGAGCGGGAGCTGGCGGCCTTGACCGCGGCGCTGGCTCGGCCACCGGCCGTTGTGCTGGTGGAGGGCGAGGCGGGCATCGGCAAGAGCCGCCTGGTCCGTGAGTTCCTCGCGTCCCCTACCGCTGGTCGTCATGCGGTGATTGCGTCGTGCCCGCCCTTTCGGGAGCCATTCACCCTTGGCCCGATCGTGGACGCGCTGCGGCAGGTCACCGACCGGATCGTCGATCTTCGGTTGACCGCGCTGGCCGGCGCGCTGCGACCGCTGTTCCCCGAGTGGGCGGACGAGCTCCCTCCGCCGCCCGAGCCACTGGTGGACGCCACCGCGGCACACCATCGGCTCCTCCGGGCACTGGGTGAGTTGCTCGACCGCCTGGGCCTTCGCGTGCTCGTGGTAGAGGACGTGCACTGGGCGGATGAGGCCACCATGGAGTTCCTGCTGTTTCTGGCATCCCGCCAGTCCCAACACCTCAGTGTGGTGGTGACCTACCGGCCCGAGGACGTGCCGAGCGGCTCACTCTTGCTGCGGCTGTCCTCCCGGGTACCCGTCGGTACCACCCAGCTGCGGATCACGCTGGACCCGCTCGACGTGGTCGAGACCGCACAGTTTGTCTCCTCGATGCTGGCCGGGGGACATGTCTCGGAGGAGTTCGCCCGGTACCTGCACGAGCACACCGATGGGCTGCCACTGGCGATCGAGGAAACGGTGCGGCTGCTGCGGGATCGGCGTGACATGCGCCGACGCGGCGGGGAATGGGTACGTCGAGCGCTCGACCAGCTCGCCGTCCCGGCGACCTTCCGTGACGCGGTGCTGGAGCGATATGCACGACTCAGCGTCTCAGCGCAGCGCGTACTACGGGCGGCCGCTGTACTCACAGATCCGTTTGATGAGCCGATGCTGCTGTCAGTGATCGATCTTGGGGATGACGAGGTCGGCCTCGGCCTTGCCGAGGCGCTCGCCTCGGGACTGATTGCCGAGAGCGACCGGGGACTGATGGCGTACCGGCACGCACTGGCCTGTCGGGTCGTCTATGACGCAATACCTGCGCCAGAACGACGCCGTATCCATCTGCATGCGGGCGACGTGATCGAAGGACTGGATCCGTTACCCGTGCCGCAACTGGCCCGCCATTTCAGGGAGGCGGGTGAGACGAAGAAGTGGTGTAAGTACGCCGAGAAGGCGGCCGAGATGGCGGCGTCCGCCGGCGATGACACAACCGGCATCGCATTGCTGAACGACCTCCTTGTGACCGCAGGTCTGTCCGCACGCACCCGCGCGCGCCTCGCGAAAAAACTCGCGATTGCCGCTGTCACTCGAAGGTCAGCATCAAGTGGCCTGGTCATGCAGACAATGCATATAATTCGGGCGGTACTCGACGCACCCGATCTCACGCTGCAGGAGAAGGCCGAGATTCGTAGTCCCCTGGGCCATCTGCTGTTGCAGCTCGGCGACTTCGACGCGGCGCGGGCGGAACTGGAGCTGGCAATTCCTGGCCTGGAGCACAGCCCGGTTGAGGCCGCTCGGTCGATGATCTATCTCGGTATGCCCCGGGCAGGCTCGTGGCCGGTTGATGTGCACCTCGAGTGGCTGCGGCGCGCCGCTGAGCTGCCGACCGGCTCCTTCCCCCCAGCCGACCGGCTCGCACTCGCCATTGAACGTGCGACCGCATTGCTGCTGCTTGGCGAAGAGGCCGGATGGACGCTTGCCTCCGAGACCGCCACCGAAGTCGCGGCCGAGAATGACAGCCTGCTGGCGACGCGGTGCGCTGTGAATACCGGGGTCCTCGCGATAATGTGGGGCCGGTACCGAGATGCCAAGCAGCGATTGAGCGTGGCGCTGGAATTGGCTGACATCGAGCGTTACCCACGGATCCGGAGCAGCATCTTGGCCAGCCGAGCCCACGTCGATTGGCTCACGGGGGAATGGGACGGTCTGGCTGAGCGGGCCGCATCCCTGGTCGACACCGACGACGCCCAGCCCGTCGACCAGCTCGAGGCCACCCTGGTGACCGGCCTTCTGGACACAGTGGCGGGTGACAGCCGAGCGGCCGGGGAGAAGTTCCGGTTGGTTCTCGACAAGCTGGGACGAGGCGGACCGCTCGATCTTTCGATGCATCCCGCCGCAGCGCTCGCACAGCTCTACCTCAAGGACGGCCATATCGATGAGGCGCTGGCGCTGACCGATGAACCGATGCGGGTCATCGCCGGCAAGCGGATCTGGCTTTGGGCGACTGAGATGGCGCCAGCGAGGCTTCAGGCACTGGTCATGGCCGATCGACACGAGGAAGCGGCTCGGTTGGTCGCCGCATTTGCGCACGGGCTCGGCGGACGCAGCGCGCCGGCCCCCAGGGCCGCGTTGGCGACCTGCGGTGCGATTCTCCTGGAGGGGCAGGGAAAGTGGGGGCGGGCCGCTGCATTCTTCGACCGCGCAGCCGCGGCCTGGCAGGCGCTGCCGAGGCCCTACGACGCGTTGCTCGCGGGTGAGCGGCAGGGCTACTGCTTGCTCAGGCACGATCGTGACGCCGGCGTGGCTGTGTTGACCGAGGTGTTGCGCGGGCTGTCGGCGCTGGGCGCCCTGAGCGATGCCGACCGTGTGGCGCGCAGCCTACGCGAGCACGGGGTGAAGACACGGCGCGTGTGGCGGGGCGGGCGGCGTGGCTATGGCGACCGGCTCTCCCCCCGGGAGCTGGAGGTCGTCCGCCTGGTTGTCAGCGGCCGGACGAATCGGGAGATCGCCAAGGCGCTGTTCCGGTCACCGAAGACGGTGGACACACAGCTGAACTCGGCGATGCGCAAGCTGGGGGTCTCCTCTCGAACGGCGCTGGCTGTGAGTGTGATCGAGGCCGGAATCCTCCCCGTCGATCAGACCACCGTAGAGCGCTGAGTAGGTCATCTCCGGCCTGGTAGCGGCCAGACACTCAGCAACATTCGGGTATCTGCCTGATCGCGAGCGCCTGGACGGCAGCTGATGCTTGACAGGACAAGCGAGGCGCCGTCTCGGAGATCGTGATGGGCAGGTCCATACCACATCAGCCAAGCGACCACCGCCCCGCGGGTTCGTCGGCGTCCGCGCAACCGGAGTTGCCAGTCGGCAGCGGCAGTGTCGGCCCGGCTTCATCGGCTTCCGAGGAAGTTCCTGCTCAGGACCCCTCAAACGACGTAAGTGACGACGAATTCGAGCCCCTGTAGGCCCTGGTGCCATCGAAGGGGAAGGTCGGCCCGTATCTCGTAAGGGAGGAGCAGGAGTGCGCACGATACTTGCTGTCCGGCTTCGCCGGATCGGGTTCCGCGGCACCGCCGCGGCTACGGCGGCGCTGCTCGTGGCGTTGGCGGCTGCACCCGTTGCCGCCGCGCCGGCGGTTGGCCCCGCCGGCACCGGCTCTCAAGCCGGCAAGGCGGACCGGTTGGTCGCCGGCACCCGGCCGGTGCGGGTCACGCTGATCACCGGTGATACGGTCACCTACTCCATCGACCGGGCCGGTCACGTCGCGGTCACCGTGGCCATGGGACCTGGCCGGGCCGCGGTGCACTACCGTGGCAGCAGCCAGAACGGCGGCTTCCTCGTGATTCCCAGCGATGTCGAGGGTTACGTGCGCGCGGGTCTGCTGGACAAGAAGCTGTTCGACATCAAGTACCTGGCCGCCAGCGGCTACGGCGACGCCAAGACGGGCCAGCTGCCGGTGATCGTGCAGTACCGGCAGGACATGGCCCCCTCGGTGCTGGCGCAGAAGGCCAAGACCTTGCCGGCCAGCACCGCCCGGGTGACGCTGGGCAGCATCAACGGCGCTGCGGTGCGGGTGGACAAGAAGCACGCCGGGTCGTTCTGGAACGCGGTGCGTGGCAGCGCCGGCGCAGCGGCGACGCCCGGCCCGGCCTCTCCCGCTCAGCTCGGGGCCGGGCTGCGCAGGGTATGGCTGGACGCCAAGGTCAATGCCTTCGACGATGTGAGCAACGCCCAGATCGGCGCGCCGATCGCCTGGGCGGCCGGCTTCGACGGCACCGGGGTCGACGTGGGCGTCATCGACACCGGCGTCGACACCAATCACCCGGATCTGGTCGGTAAGGTCGACGCCGCGCAGAACTTCGTGCCGGCTGGTGAGCCCGGCGGCGGCGACCAGGCCGACGTGACCGACAGGTTCGGGCACGGCACCCATGTCGCCTCGATCGTGGCGGGCACCGGCGCCGCGTCTGGCGGCAGGTACAAGGGGGTCGCCCCAAACGCCAGGCTGATCATCGCCAAAGCCTTGAGCGACGCCGGCTCTGGGTCGGATTCGGCGATCATCGCTGCGATGCAGTGGGAGGTCGCCACCAGGCACGCCAGGATCGTGAGCATGAGCCTGGGCGGTGGGCCGACCGATGGCACCGATCCGCTGAGCCAGGCGGTGAACGACCTGACCGCCCAGTACGGCACACTCTTTGTGGTCGCCGCCGGCAACTCCGGCCCGGACGCCAGCACGGTGGCGACGCCTGGCGCGGCCACGGCGGCGTTGACCGTGGGGGCGGTGGACAGCGCCGACAAGCTGGCCTTCTTCTCCAGCCGCGGCCCGCGGCTGGGTGATGACTTCGCGGTCAAGCCGGAGATCACCGCGCCGGGCTGGAACATTGTCGCGGCCAGGGCGGCGGGCACCTCGCTTGGTGAGGGCAGCAGCATCCCGGGCGGCGGCCCGATCAACGACTACTACACCGCCGCCTCGGGCACCTCGATGGCGACCCCGCACGTGGCCGGCGCCGCCGCCGCGCTGCTGCAACGCCACCCGGACTGGACCGGCGACCAGCTCAAGACCGCCTTGGTCGGCACCGCCCACGACATCGGCTACACCTCTTATGAGCAGGGCGCCGGCCGGCTGGACCTGGGCCGCGCGATCACCCAGCAGGTCTTCGACGACACCGCGTCGATCTCCGCCGGGTTCACCCTCCCGGCCAGCGGTCAGCTCCTGACCAGGCGGATCACCTACCGCAACAGCGGGCCGGACCCGGTCACCCTGAACCTGACAACGGATCTGGTCAGAAGCGGCGTCCCCTCCATCGGCGTCGCGGCGGTGAGCCCCGGGTCGCTGACGATGCCGGCCGGCGGCACGGCCAGCGCCGACCTGACCATCGACCCCTCCGTCGCCGCCTCTGGCCTGTACACCGGCCGGCTGCTGGCCACCGATGCCACCGGCGACCAGTTGACGGTGCCGATCGCCTTTCGCGTGCACCCTCCCGAGCGCACCCTGCGGGTGCGTGTGGACGCCCGCTCGCAGCCGCTGCACCTCACCACCCCGGTCAACTTCTTCCCTGGCGGCGTGGGCACGGTGCGGGTGAACGACGACGACGCGGCACTGCTCGGCGAGCCGCTGATCGCCGTCGCCGACTCCCTGCAGTGGAAGCAGACCGATGAGCCGGGCGTCTTCGAGAACGTCCTGCGCCTGCCCCAAGGCGAGATCTATTCGGTGGAGGCTGATGCCTCGTTCCGGGACAATACCGATGGGCACTGGCACTACTGGTGGCTCGTCCGGCCACAGGTGAGGCTCGACCAGGACACCACGGTGACCTTTGACCTCAAGGACACGGTCCGGATCGACGTCAACACCGACCGACCCTCGGACCTGGCCATCCTGAACATCGGCGACGAACGCACCACCGCCACCGGTGTCGGCGTCTACGGCTTCGGGCTGTACTCCTACCCAGCCGCGGCTCCAGCCGACTTCTGGATGATGCCCACCGAAACGCCGACCATCGGGTCCTACCAGGCCTGGTTCAACCCGACCCGCCCCGCGGCGCAGGTGATCGCAGCGCTGCTGTCCGGCAGCCGCCGCATCGACCTGGACGCACACTACGTCAGCGACCTGAATATCGTGCCGAAATTCGCCTCCGACCAGCATCTGCGGCTGGCCAGTGAGGCCGAGCTGCGAGCCGGCCAGGACGTGCTCGGCAAGCTGGTGGTGACCGACCCGGCGCCGTACGCTCCTGAATCGCTGCCAAGGCTCCTCTCCACCATGGACCTGGCCATCCGCGGCGGCGCGGCAGGCGTGCTCACCGACTCGCTCTACGCCTGGATCATGTACGCGGACGCCTATCGGGACCAGATGCGGATCCCGCTGCTGTGGGTCGACAAGACCCAGGGCGCCCAGGTGCGGGCGGCGCTGGCCGACGCGGTGCGGCCGCTGATCGACATCCGCGCCCAGCTGGCAACCCCGTATGAGTACAAGCTGGTCTACTACCTGTATGACCGCATCCCGGAGATGCTCAGCTTCAACCCCAAGGCACCCGAGCTCACCCAGATCCAGGCCACCTACCACGCCCAGTACCAGAATCCCCCCCTGCAATGGGGACCGACCCCGGACGTCAACGAGGCCGACGCCACCTTCGCGCCCGGCCAGTACCTGGTCATTCAGACATCCCACGCCTTCGTCGGCGGCACCAGCCGGGTCGACTACTACAACCTCACCGGACCAGACGTCCTGTGGGGTCGTTCCTACTTCTTCAACCACTATGCCGGGAACAGCGAACGCCTCGGCTACTCCGACCGCGCCTTCACCAGGGCAACCAGCGAGCAAGAGGACTGGAACGAGGCGATCCTGCCGGCCCAGACCACACCCGGCCCGGACATGCCCACGAATTTCGGCGTCGGATTCCCGTGCGACGGCTGCCGGCAGGGCGACAGGCTGCGCCTTCGGCCGCTCAGCGCTTTCGGGCTCGGCTCGTACACCGACGCCGGCGACTCCAGCCACTATTTCCTGAACGAGCCTGGCTCGGAGGAGACCCACCTGTTCCAAGGCGACACCGAGCTGCAGCCGCAGCCCGATGACCTCGGGTTGCCCTACTACGCGCTGCCGGCAGGCGCGGGCAGCTACCGGTTCACCGATGTGTTCACCGACAGCTTCACCGGCCGTCACGCCGCGACCACCGTCGCCACCACCTGGACGTTCCAGTCCCAACGCCCGACCGCCGACAATGTCAGCACGCCGTACGCCTGCGCCGACAAGGTCTTGTTCGGCGACCACGATCCGTGTGCCTGGCAGCCGCTGATCTACCTGCACTACCACCTGGGCCTGACCGCCCAGGACACCGCACCGGCGGGCCGCCCGCACACCTTCACCGTCACCGCCCAGGACGGCGACCCCAGCACTGCGGCGCCGCTGGCCAGTCTGCGGGTGTGGATCTCGCCCGACGAGGGCAAGCACTGGACCGAAGCCCAGGTCACGCCAGGGCCGGACCGCGGCTACCAGGTATTGGTCACCAACCCCACGCTGGCCGCCTCCCCGACCGGGACCGTCGCGCTCAAGGCCGAAGCCCACGACGCGGCCGGCAACTCCGTCAAGCAGACCATCATGGACGCCTACGTGGTGAAGTGAACTCGAGCCGGCACGACCAGGAGGCCGGGCGCTCGACCCGAGCGCCCGGCCTCCGTGCGAGGCCCGGGCAACCGGGCTCCAGTAACCGCACGGCGAGCCCCTGGTCCACTGGGCCGACCGCATTCACGCCTCATCGGCCGGCCAACCCTCAACCAGCCTGCCGCCACGGCGAGGGCAGGCGGCGATTTCAACTTCGACTGAGGATCGCAGGCCGGCCGGGCGCCCGCGGCGTGGCGGGGTCAGACCCAGACGTTTGCGCGCGCTGGTCTCGTAGTCGATCGACTGCGCCGCGGCCTGGGCGAGCGCCACATGGCCCGCCTCGGTCCGGTGCGTGAAGATCAGCTCGCTGGGACCGAGCCAGCGTCGCCAGGCGCGCGCGAAGGCCTCGGCACGGTCCTTCCGTCTCCCCAGGTCGCCCGGAACGGCCTCCCACCGGACCGGGAAGACTGCCCGCTTGGTCAGGAGTCTGAGGAGAAGGCGCCCGCGTCCGGCTCGCCCTGGCAGCAGCCGCGACACCAGATAGCGCGGAGCGTCGGGCGGGGCGAGCAGGTCGTCGAGCGCGCGCGTGAAGCGGGTGCTCTCCTCCTCGGTCCCGTCCTTGAGCAGGCAGCGCAGGTAGCCCGATGCGCGCGGCTCGATCGCCAGCGAGGACGCCGCCTCGGCGCTCATCTCGCCGAGGTCGTGGTAGGCGTCGAGCACAGCGCGGGCGGCGCGGTCGAGCGGCAGCGCGTCGGCGAGCTCGCGCCGGACCCGGCCAAGGCGGGCCGCTGCCCAGGCAAGCCCCGCGGGCAGCAGGGCGGCGCTGACCGCGGTCACGACCATCGGCTCGCCGAAGCTGGCTGCGAGCATCCCTCCCGTGGCCGCCCCGGTGGCCCCGAGAGCCAGCGGAGCCCACTGCTGGTACGGGTAGCGCGGTGGTCGTTCGAGGGCCGACG